>Ga0302320_10002260_pt1 | contig 45722 bp, 29 predicted proteins | sample Bog_T0_3_FD_202130 | JGI IMG/M metagenome (GOLD analysis project Ga0302320, IMG submission 202130) | Peat permafrost microbial communities from Stordalen Mire near Abisko, Sweden - Bog_T0_3 | ecosystem: Environmental > Terrestrial > Soil > Wetlands > Peat | place: Sweden: Abisko, Stordalen Mire...
GAAGTGGGATAACTAGTTTGCGTCCCTGATCGTGGTGCGGAATAGGGGCTGGAATCGCCGCCAGTGGGGGCGTGGCTGTACAGGTCTTCCGTGCCCCATCCTTGCGCCTTTTTTCTGGCGCGAGGGTGGGAAAGCACAACAGCCGGCGGTAAGATGGACCCGAAATCCGGCAATCCGTAGGGATGTTTTGCCCACAGGATTGATGCGCCTCCACCTTTCTGGCCAGTCCGGCTTCGTCGCTTTCAGCTGCTACCATCGCCTGCCGCTTCGAGCGCAAAGGAACCCGCACGAGAGGCGGGGAGGATGGGAATTCCTCTAGTCGAAGTACACCGTCTGGAATAGCGGCCGGACGAGACTTGAGGTTTCCCACCCTTGCGCCGGAAAAAAGGCGCAAGGATGGGGCACGGAGAATTTGTCATGGTTCTCAGAGCCGCCAATGATCGAATCGCTGTTCAAAAGCAGCTGAGCTGCCGGTTGTATAGTTTCAGCCATGGAAAAACGTACGCTTCGGTCGCAGGCTTGGTTTGGCGGCAAGGATAAAGACGGCTTCATTCATCGCAGTTGGATGCGCAACCAGGGCTTCCCGGGCGATGTCTTCGACGGGCGCCCGGTGATCGGCATCTGCAATACGTGGAGCGAGTTGACGCCGTGCAACGCGCACTTTCGCGAGCTGGCGCAGAGCATCAAGAACGGGGTGTGGGAGGCGGGCGGATTTCCCCTGGAGTTTCCGGTTACGTCGATGGGCGAGACCAACATGCGCCCCACGGCCATGATGTTCCGCAACCTGGTGAGCATGGATGTGGAGGAGTCGATCCGCGCCAACCCCATCGACGCCGTGGTGCTGATGTGCGGCTGCGACAAGACGACGCCTTCGCTGGTGATGGGCGCGGCCAGCTGCGACGTGCCGGCGATCGTGATCAGCGGTGGGCCGATGCTCAATGGGCGCTATCGCGGCGGGGCCATTGGCTCCGGGACCGTGGTGTGGCAGTTCAGCGAGGCGGTGAAGGCTGGCACCATGACCGAGAAGGAGTTCATGGACGCCGAAAGCTGCATGAGTCGCTCGGCCGGGCACTGTATGACCATGGGCACGGCTTCGACGATGGCCTGCATGGTGGAAGCATTGGGCCTGTCGCTGCCAGGAAATGCGGCCATTCCCGCGGTCGACTCGCGGCGCAAGGTGCTGGCGCATGAGACCGGCCGGCGCATCGTGGCCATGGTGCACGAGGACCTGCGGATTTCGAAGATCCTCAAGCGCGAGGCGTTTCTGAATGCAATCCGTGCCAATGCGGCCGTGGGCGGATCGACGAATGCGGTGATCCATTTGATTGCGTTTGCTGGCCGGGTGGGTGTGCCGCTCACGCTGGAAGACTGGGACAAGTATGGGCATCATGTGCGGACGCTGCTCGACCTCCAGCCTTCGGGCCGCTTCCTGATGGAGGACTTTTATTACGCGGGTGGTCTGCCGGCCATCCTCAGCAAACTGGCCGAGCATGGCGTATTGGATGGCGGCGCGCTGACGGTAAACGGCAAGACCATGGGCGAGAACGTAAAAGACGCGCCGATTTGGAACAGCGAAGTGATTCGCGACTACGAGAAACCTCTGGTGGAGCATGGCGGAGTGGCCGTTTTGCGCGGCAACCTGTGCCCGGATGGCGCGGTACTGAAGCCTTCGGCCGCCTCGCCGCACTTGATGAAGCATCGCGGCCGGGCGGTAGTGTTTGAGAGCATTGAGCACTACAAAGAGAAGATTGAAGATCCGGATCTGGAAATCGACGAAACCAGCGTGATGGTGCTGAAGTATTGCGGGCCGAAGGGCTACCCGGGCATGGCGGAGGTGGGCAACATGGGGCTGCCGGCCAAGCTGCTGGCGCGGGGCATCACCGACATGGTGCGGATTTCCGATGCGCGCATGAGCGGTACAGCCTACGGAACAGTGGCGTTGCATATCTGTCCGGAGGCCGCGGTCGGCGGACCGCTGGCGCTGGTGCGCGAGGGCGACTGGATTGAGTTGGATGTGGAAGCGCGCAAGCTGCATCTCGAAGTGGACGATGTGGAACTGGCGCGGCGGCGCTCTGAGTGGGTCGCACCGGAGCCGGCCCTCAAGAGCGGCTACCAGTCGCTGTATGTGGAGCACGTGATGCAGGCCAGCGAGGGCGCGGATTTCGACTTTCTGCAAGGGTGCCGGGGGCATGGGATTCCAAGGGAGTCGCATTGAGGTTCATCCATTTTGAATGAAGATCTGAGGCCTCCCACCCTTCCGCAAAATGAGCGGAAGGATGGGGCACGGAGCGTTTGTAGCGCTCCCTGCACGTTTGAAAGCGGATGTACCGCGCGAGGCAAGTCGAGTTGCTCAGGTGGATTGAGTAGGACAGATTCGATAGCAGCCCACCCTGCTTGGAGAAGGATTCGGACAAAAATGCCGGAAAGTACGTCTCAGTTTGCGCGCTACCCGAGCTTGAAAGACAGGGTCGTGCTGATCACCGGCGGCGCCACCGGTATTGGCGCGTCGCTGGTGGAGCACTTCGCGCGTCAAGGCGCGCAGGTGGCTTTCCTCGATATTCAGGATGAGGCGGCTCAGCAACTGGTGGGAGAGCTGAGCGCGGCGGGTTGTCCGGCGCCCCGGTATTGGCATTGCGATCTTACCGATATTGCGGCGCTGAAAGTCTGTGTGGGCGAGGCGTTGGCTGCATTCGGCGCCGTGGACGTGCTGGTGAACAATGCGGCCAACGATCAACGGCACACCATCGATGAAGTCACACCGGAATACTTCGAACATTGTATGCAGCTGAACTTCAGGCATCACTTCTTCTGCATACAAGCGGTGCTGCCGGCGATGCGCAAGGCGGGGCGCGGTTCGATCATCAATATGAGTTCCATTTCGTGGATGATCCCTTCCACCGGGCTGCCGCTTTATACCGCGGCCAAGGCGGCGACCGTGGGGTTGACGCGGACTTTGGCGCATGAGTTGGGCGGCCACAACATCCGCGTGAACGCGGTGCTGCCGGGAGCCATTGCCACCGAGCGGCAGAAGCAGCTCTGGTATACGCCGGAGTATAAGGCGGAGATTATGGCCAGCCAGGCCATCAAGCGCGACATTCTTCCCGAGGATGTGGCGCGGCTGGTACTGTTTCTGGCCGCCGACGACTCCAGCGCAATCACCAACCAGGGCTACGTAGTCGACGGCGGGTGGGTATAGGCTTTGCCAGGGATCAGGGATCAGGGACGAATGCGAACGAAGCGATGGGCGACGATCGGTTTTGCTGCGGCGCTGATGGTTTGCGTGTCTAGCTCGCTCGCCGCGCAGGGACCACCTCAGGAGCCGGGAAAGTCTACTTCCCGGATGGCGGGCTCGCAAGCGGACCCGGGTCCGCGCTCAGCGAGCTATGCGCAGGTGCAACAACGCCTTGCCCAGGGTTGGAATACCTGGGACGTCCATAGCGTGACAACCCATGTGCTGCTTCCGGAGGGACTTGCTATCCGCGTGGGGATGAAGCACAACACCACGGAAGGCAGCGATGCGTACCTCGGAGACGCGCTGATCGGCCGCCAACAAAAAGGCGCCGAAGTTGTGACGCCCGGCCCACATGCGTGGGATGGGAGCTATACCGATCTCCGCGTGGATTGGGAGGGACATAGCTGGAGTGTGCAGAGCGCGCACGACGGGGCGGACCTGGTGATCCTGGTAACGCCGCTGGAGTCGAAAGGTGCGTCGGCGCTGCCGCCGACCATTGTGTTCAGCGTGGGTACCGTGTGGGATCTGCACGCCGGGATGGTCGCCTTTGGTGGCCCCGGGCCAATCGTGAGCACGGGAACAACCAGGGTATTCCAATTCGACTGCACCCGCGCGGAGAGCCCATCTTCTCCGGTGGTCCAAGTTCCCGTCGACACGCCTTACCTGGCCGCAGACCTGACCGGGCCGGTGGGAATCAGCGCGCAACAGGTCGACGTGTCCAAGCAAAAGAAGAAGCCGCCCAAGACGCTGACAGAGATTCAAGCCGTGATTGAGCGCCAGCGAAGAGCTTACGAGGATTCGATCAAGGCAGCGGGCAAGAATGGCCCGATCGTGGACGCAGTGGAAACAACGCTGGGTTGGGACACCATCTACGACCCTGAGAAACAACGCGTGATTTCGCCGGTGAGCCGGGTGTGGAGCGTGGGCTGGGGCGGCTACGTGCTGTTTGACTGGGATACATTTTTTGCGGCAACGCTGGCATCGATCGGCGACCGCGACCTGACCTATGCCAATGCCATGGAGATTCTGCGCGAGTCCACCCCGCAAGGCTTTGTGCCCAATTACGCGCGGGCCGGAGGATGGAAGAGTTCGGACCGGTCGGAACCGCCGGTGGGGGCCATCACCGTCCTGGGCCTCTACAAGCAGTTTCACGAGAAGTGGTTTCTTGAAGACACGTATCAGCCGCTCATGAAGTGGAATCGCTGGTGGGCGGAGCACCGCGACATTCAGGGCTATCTGACCTGGGGTAGCGACCCGCAAAACCAGCCGCACAACCTGGACGATGACTCGGTGGGCACATGGCAGGGAGCAATCTTCGAATCGGGCCTGGATAACAGCCCCATGTACGACGGGACGACGTACAACACGCAGTCCCACTTATTGGAGTTTGCCGATGTGGGGCTGATGAGTATGTACATTGCCGACTGCGATGCGCTGGCGCAAATTGCGGATGAGTTGCATAAGAGCACCGAAGCCAAGGAACTGCGGGACCGAGGCGCGCGCTACAGAGCCAAGCTGGCGACAATGTGGGACGAGAAGGCAGGCATGTTTCTGAATGTGGACCTGCACAAAGGAGAAAAGAGCCTGCGGATCGCGCCGACCAACTTTTATCCGCTGCTGGCGCATGCCGCTACGGCCGATCAGGCACAGACGATGCTTGAAAAGCACCTTCTAAATCCGAAGGAGTTCTGGGGCGAGTGGGTGATTCCGGCCATCGCGCGGGACGATCCGGCATTCGACGACCAGGAGTACTGGAGAGGGCGCATCTGGGGGCCCATGAACTATCTCGTCTACCTGGGTTTGGCCAACTACGAGGATGGAGAGACCCGCAGACAGTTCGCGCAGAAATCGTACGAGTTGTTTTTGAAAGAGTGGAAGGAAAAGGGGCACGTCCACGAGAACTACAACGCCAAGCTGGGAACCGGCGACGATGTGTCGTCCAGTGACCGGTTCTATCATTGGGGAGCGTTGTTGGGATACGTTGAATTTTTAGAACAAAGCGGCGCGACCGCGGCGGGCCAGCCTGTGCATTAAGCGGGTTTGGGAAGAGATTTTACGCGCCGGGTTGGGATTTCCGAACTGAAGCAGGCACGTCTGGTTTCTGGTCAACAAAGCTGTTTTTGATACTCTAGGCAAAGGGGGTTTGCGCCATGCACATCACGTCTCCGTTTTTTGTGGTTCCCGTCATTATCGTTGTGTTTTTTGCCTCAATCCTGTTTGCCACGAGCAGCAAAGAAGACGGCCACTCCTCGCATTAGTCGCGGTCTAGATGCATTTTTGCTTGCGACCGCCGTGCCCCATCCTTTCCGCGTCTTCCAGCGGAACGGGTGGGATACAAAGAACGTCCAAGTCTATACAATTCCCAAAAATACAGCTGTTTTCCAGGGCATGGCTTGCTCAACCGCCCGCAGTCTTCGGCAGCCGTCGCGCGCTGCCCGCTTCTCATTGAATTTTGTGGCGACGACCTACGCTTCTGAATCGATGTGCGGGCGAAGCTAGACGATCCAGCCCCCGCCGACCACTTCGTCGCCGTCATAAAACACGGCGGACTGGCCGGGTGTGACGGCGCGCTGCGGCGCGTCAAAGGTAGCCATCACCTCGGCGCCGTCACCTCCACCCGGCTGGTCCGCTGCATGCAATTCTTCGAGCGTAGCCCAGGCGGGCTCGTGACGATGGCGGATCTTGATTTTGACGCGCATGGGCGCAGTGAGCGCGGGAATGCTGATCCAATTGCAGCGGCTGGCGCGCAGGGTCTGGGTTGCCAACTCGGCATCGGCGCCCACGGTGACCCGGTGGCTGTCCGGATGGATATTGAGCACGTAGAGCGGCGTCGGCGCGCTGACTCCCAGCCCCTTGCGCTGGCCCACGGTAAAGCTGGAGATGCCATCGTGGTGGCCGAGGACTTCGCCGTTGGAGTCGACCAGCTCTCCGGTCGTATCCGGCATCTCCCGGCCCTGTTCTTCCAGGTAGGCAGTCAGGAACTGCTTGTAGTCGCCGCCGGGGATGAAGCAGATCTCCTGCGAGTCGGGCTTTTCGGCCAGCGCCAATCCCGCACTGCGCGCGGCTTCCCTCACTTCGGGCTTGGTGATCTTTCCCAGCGGGAAGAGCGTGCGGGCAAGCTGCTCCTGGGTGAGCCCGAAGAGGAAGTAGGTCTGGTCCTTGGCTGCGTCGGCGGGGCGCTTCAGGATCCATCGCTGGCGGGCCGGGTCGAATTCGTTGATGGCGTAGTGGCCGGTGGCCACGCGCTCGGTGCCGATGGAGCGGGCCGTCTGGATGAGAGCGTCGAACTTGAGGTGGTTGTTGCACAGCGAGCAGGGGATGGGCGTGCGGCCATGGAGATACTCGTCGACAAAAGGCCGGACCACGTCGTTCTCGAAACGCTCCTGCTGGTTGACCACGTAGTAAGGGATGCCCAGGTGCTCGGCGACGCGGCGAGCGTCATACACGTCATCCAGGGAACAGCAGCGGCCGGCCTTAGATCCATTTGACGCGTCGGGAATGCCGTGCCGTCCGGCCAGGCGCGTCTGGTCCCAAAGCTGGAGGGTGAGCCCGACGACGGTGTGACCGGATTGAGCGAGCATGGCCGCAACCGTCGAGGAGTCAACTCCTCCGGACATGGCGACTGCGATGGTCTCGGGCTGGGGCATGATTAGCGAGTCAGCAAGCTAGCACGTCAACGAGTCAGCGGAGAAGGGAGACTCCGCGCAGTGGCCGGGCCGATTGAAGCCGGGCGGGTTGAGGTTTGCGGTTTCCCACCCTTGGGACAAGGACAAAGACATCCCAAGGACGGGGCACCCGAGGTTAGTTCCATCGCGCAGAAGAGCAACCCCCGATCCTTCGACTTACTTCGTTGGCTCAGGAGGACAGTGCACTCTTGCGATCAACCGAGCGTTCCGGCGGCTACAGGGGAAAGCGTTCTTAGATGTTCAACTGCCGCGGGAACCACTTTTAGAACATGGTCGATATCCGCGTCGGTCGCCGTTTTCAGCAGGCTGAAGCGGAGGCTGGCGCGGGCGCGGTTCTTGTCGACGCCCATAGCCATCAGCACATGGCTTGGCTCGGTGGCGCCGGAGTGGCAGGCGGAACCGCCCGAAACTGAGACGCCCTTCAAGTCAAGAGCGATGACCAGCGCTTCTCCCTCCAGGTTGTCGAACCAGATGTTGCTGGTGTTGGCGGCGCGGAGAACAGGTTTGCCGTCGGCCGCAACGCCGTTGAGGCCGGTCCCGGGTAGCGCAAGGATCCCGGCCTCCAGGCGATCGCGCATCTGGGCGAGGCGGTAGATGGTTCCGTCATCGAGCGAGTGCATGGCGAGTTCCGCAGCCTTGGCCAGCCCGACGATGCCGGCTACGTTTTCCGTGCCCGCGCGTTGGCGGCGCTCGTGGCTGCCGCCCACAACCAGAGGCTCAATCGGTGTTCCGCGACGGACAAACATTGCGCCGATCCCCTTGGGGCCGTGCATCTTGTGGGCGCTGATGCTGAGCAGGTGGCAACCGAATCGGCGAACATCGAATTCAACTTTCCCCGCGCCCTGCACGGCGTCGATATGGAAGAAGATGCCGGTTTCGTTGGCGATCTTGCCGATTTCCTCGACGGGCTGAAGGACGCCGGTCTCATTGTTGGCCAGCATCACGCTGATGAGCCGGGTTTCGGGGCGAACTGCGCGCCGAATATCGTTCGGATCGATGAGGCCGCTCGGCAACGGTGCGACGAAGGTGGTCTCTACGCCCTTGTGAGACAGGCGTTTGGCCGCTTCCAGGATGGCGGAATGCTCAATCGATGTAGTGATGAAGTGGTCGCCGGGATGCAAGACGCCGAAGATGGCGGTATTGTCGCCCTCGGTGCCGCCGGAGTTGAAGACCACCTCGGCATCGTGACAGTTGAAAAAGCGGGCCATGGTTTCGCGGGCGCGATCGACGGCAGTGCGGGCCTGCTGGCCATGACGGTGAATCGAGGAGGCGTTTCCGAAGTGTTCTGTCCAATACGGACACATCGCCTCCACAACCTCCGGCAGCAGAGGGGTCGTGGCATTGGCATCCATATAGACTCGCAGCATCGTAAGCTCCTTTCTTTCGATTGTAAGGGCAATCGGGATAGGAGGTCTCGGAGAGTGCGTTAAACGGCAGAAACGCAATGCCGGGCTGCCAGGAAACCGGGCTGGCAGGGGCGATTGTCGTCGTTTCATCGCTTTTTCGTGCCAGAGCAAAGGGAGAGCGCGAGGTTTTAAGCCGCACTTGAAGCGCTGCTTTCCTCATTCCCATGCGCGATGAACAAGTAACCCGGCCCTCCGTGCCTGCGTCTAAAGCAAGTGGAGAGACGTCAGGAAGCAATACGAGAAGAATGGATGCTGTGCACCTCAGCACGGTAGACTCACTAAAAGGGATCTGTAACAATTCTGCGAAGAGCGTCAATGCAAGAACCATATCCGACGCGGAGTGATCAGTGCCTGGAATCGATGACAAGTCAGAGGGCCACACGATCGGCCCTGACCGCCAGTTAGCTGCGCCTCCCCCTTCGAAAACCCGCTGGATTCTTTGGACGCTCCTGGTCCTGGCGGTAGGGATCGGGGCCTATCTTTTTCTGCACAGCCGCAAGCAGGGCGAAAGCGCCAAGCCGCCGTCAGCCGGCGGAGGCCGGGCGCGCATGACAGGGCCGGTCCCGGTGACCGTGGAAACGGCCACGAAGGGCAATATCGGCGTTTATCTTGACGCAATCGGAACGGTCACGCCGGTTTATACGGCCACCATTACCCCTCAAGCCGGCGGGGTCATCACGGCGGTGCATGATCGCGAAGGGCAATTTGTCCATAAAGGCGACCCGCTGATCGAGATCGATCCGCGGCCTTACCAGGCCACTCTGCTGCAAGCGCAAGGCACCTTGGAGAAAGATACCAATGTGCTGGCGCAGGCGCAGATGGATTTGGAACGCTATCGCCAGGCCTGGGCGCGCAATGCAATCAACAAGCAGCTGTTAGACGACCAGGAAAAAATTGTGCTGCAGGACCAGGGCACGGTGAAGAACGATCAGGGCACGGTGAATTACGACGAGGTGCAACTGAGCTACACGCACATCGATTCCCCGATCTCCGGGCAGGTGGGTCTACGCCTTGTCGATCCAGGCAATGTTGTGCAGGCCGGGTCCACAACGGCGTTGGTGGTGGTAACCCAAATGCAGCCCACGACGGTGATCTTCATATTGCCCGAAGACAGCTTGGGACAGGTGCTGGGACAAATGCGGAAGAACGCGTTGCCCGTGGAGGCATGGGACCGCAATTCGAGCCACAAACTGGCAACCGGCAAGCTTTCCACCGTGAACAACCAGATCGATACGACGACGGGGACGGTGAAGCTGCGCGCCACATTCGAAAACAAGGACAATGCTCTGTTTCCCAATCAATTTGTCAACACACGCTTGCTGGTGAACACGCTGAGTGGAGTCACGCTGATTCCCGTCGGAGCCGTGCAACACAATGGCGACACGTCTTTCGTTTATCTCATTGCCAACGGTGCGGCGACACAGCGTACGGTGAAGACGAGCACCTCCGATGGCGGAGTGATTGCGGTCGAGGGCATCAATCCCGGCGACCAGGTGGCCACCAGCAGCTTCGATAAATTGCAGTCGGGAAGCAAGGTTACGATCGCGAAGCAAGCAAGGGCCGGCAACCCGACGGAGGGCAACACTCCGTGAGTCCATCCGGGCCTTTCATACAGCGTCCTGTTGCAACCTCGCTGCTGATGGCCGCAATTCTGCTGGTGGGTATTGTGGCCTATACCCAGCTGCCGGTGTCCGCGCTTCCGGAGGTCGACTACCCAACCATCCAGGTGGTCACGTTCTATCCCGGCGCGAATCCGGACGTGATGGCGACTACGGTGACGGCCCCGCTGGAGCGCCAATTCGGACAGTTGCAAGGGCTGAGCCAGATGACCTCGACGAGTTCGGGGGGATCGTCGGTTGTGGTCCTGCAATTCAACCTGAGCCTGAATATCGATATCGCGGAAGAAGAGGTGCAGTCGGCAATCAATGCGGCGCAGAGTTACCTGCCCTCGAACTTGCCGGCTCCTCCGGTCTACAACAAGACCAACCCGGCCGATGCGCCGGTCCTCACGCTCGCGATCACGTCCGACTCCATGCCGCTGTCGCAGGTGGAAGACCTGGTGGATACGCGGCTTGCCCCCAAGCTTTCGCAGTTGACGGGCGTGGGCTTGGTGAGCATCAGCGGCGGACAGAAGCCGGCGGTGCGCATCCAGGCCAATCCCACGGCTCTATCGTCGTATGGGTTGAACCTGGAAGACCTGCGCACCGCGTTGACGCAGACCAGCGTGAACCAGGCGAAGGGCAACTTCGACGGACCGCACCAGGATTACCAGATCAATGCGAACGACCAGTTAGAAACGAGCAACGACTATCGTCAGGTCGTGGTGGCCTATCGCAACGGCGCACCGGTCAAGTTGACGGATGTGGCCAAGGTTGTGGACAGTGTGGAGAACGCCAAGCAGGCCGCGTGGATGAACGAGACTCCAGCGGTCATCCTGAACATTCAAAGGCAGCCGGGCGCCAACACCATCAAAGTGGTAAAGGCCATCAAGGCGGTGCTGCCGCAGCTTGAGGCGAATTTACCCGCTTCAATCAAAGTCACGCCGCTTACCGATTTGACCACGTCGATTGACGCTTCCGTGGCCGACGTCGAGTTCGAGCTGATGCTCACCGTTGCACTGGTCGTGATGATCATCTTCGTCTTTCTGCGCAACGTGTATGCCACCATCATTCCCAGCATTGCCGTACCGGTTTCGCTTGTCGGTACATTTGGGGCGATGTATGCGTTGGGCTACAGCCTGGACAATCTTTCGCTGATGGCGCTGACGATCTCGACCGGCTTCGTGGTCGACGACGCGATCGTGATGATCGAGAACATCTCCCGCTACCTGGAAATGGGAGACTCGCCGATGCAGGCGGCGTTGAAGGGCGCGGAACAAATTGGGTTCACGATTATTTCGTTAACGGTGTCGCTCATCGCCGTGCTGATTCCTTTGTTGTTCATGGGCGACGTGGTGGGCAGGTTGTTCCGGGAGTTCGCGGTCACTTTGGCCGTGACCATCGTGCTGTCCGCTGTGGTCTCGCTAACGCTGACGCCGATGATGTGTTCGCGCATTCTGCGCCACCAGCCGGAGGCGCAGCAAGGGCGTTTCTACAAGGCTTCAGAGCGCGTTTTCGAAAACATGATTGCGTTCTATGGCCGCACCCTGAAGTTCGTGCTGCGCTTCCAGACGATTACGCTGCTGGTCGCCGTCGCCACGCTCGTCTTGACGATCTTTCTCTACATCATCATTCCCAAAGGATTTTTCCCCACGCAGGATACGGGCGTGATCCAGGGAATCTCCCAGGCGCCGGAGACCATCTCGTTCGCGGCTATGCGGCAAAAGCAGCAGGAACTCAACAAGGTTGTCTTGCAGGATCCAGCGGTCCAGAGCCTGTCGTCGTTCATTGGAGCGGATGGAACCAACACCACGCTGAACAGCGGACGCCTGTCGATCAACCTGAAGCCGATTGAAGACCGCGACCTGGATGCTTCCGCGGTCATTCGCAGGCTGCAGCAAAGCCTGGAGCAGGTGGAAGGCGTGCAGCTTTACATGCTCCCGGTGCAGAACATCACGGTGGACGACCGCGTGAGCCGCACGCTTTACCAGTACACGCTGGAGGATCCGGATCAGAACGAATTGAACCTGTGGGTAGGGCGGCTGGTGGCCAAGATGAAGCAACTGCCGGAACTTGCAGATGTGGCAACCGACCAGCAGACAGGCGGACTTGCGGTTTCTCTGATTGTGGATCGCGCCACCGCATCGCGGCTGGGCATCGCACCCAACACCATCGACAGCACGCTCTACGATGCGTTCGGGCAGCGGCAGATCAACACCATGTACACGCAGCTCAATCAGTATCACGTGATTCTGGAGTCCGACCCCCAGTTCCAGAAGAGCCCGACCAAGCTGCAGGATCTGTACATTCAGGCCAATACCTCTTCGGGAGGGTCGGGACCGGGAGCATCGTCGTCGTACGCGTCTTCCGGATCGTCGGCCGCTGGTTCGAACGCAACCACGACGGCCGCGCCGTACACGCCCTCTTCCGGTGTCCTTACGGCTCCGACAAACGCGCTCACCACCGGCGTCGGCTCAACCAGCACGACCACCAGCAACACCACGACGAGCTCGACCAGTCCGAACGCCATTCCACTGAGCGCCTTTACAAAGGTTGAGCGGGAAGCAGAGCCTCTCTCAATTAATCACCAGGGACAGTTTCCTGCAGTGACGATCTCGTTCAACCTGGCCCCGGATGCGGCTCTGGGGGCGGCGATCACAGCCATCAACAAGGCACAAAAAGAACTGAACATGCCGGCAAGCGTCCAATACGGATTTCAGGGCACGGCAGCTTCCTTCGAGGGGTCGCTTTCCAACGAGGGGCTGCTGATTCTAGCCGCGCTGGCGGCCGTGTACATTGTGCTGGGCGTGCTGTACGAGAGCTTCATCCATCCCATCACGATTCTTTCCACGCTGCCGTCGGCGGGGGTGGGCGCGCTGCTGGCGCTGATTATCTTCAAGCAGGACCTTAGCGTTGTCGCCATCATCGGAATCATCCTTCTAATCGGCATTGTGAAGAAGAACGGCATCATGATGGTGGACTTCGCACTGGAAGGCGAGCGCGAGCGCGGCATGAACTCGACCGACGCGATCTACGAGGCATGCCTGCTGCGTTTCCGGCCCATCATGATGACCACCATGGCAGCGTTGCTTGCCGGGATCCCGCTGGCCATGGGCACGGGTATGGGCTCCGAGCTGCGGCGGCCTTTGGGCATCTCCATGGTCGGCGGCTTGCTGCTGAGCCAGATACTCACGCTCTATACGACGCCGGTGATTTATATCTTTTTCGATCGTTTCGGAAAGGGCTCTGCTCACAAGCGGCGGAGCGATGAGGCGGACGGCCTGGCAGAACCCGCGGAGGCCGTATGAACATCTCCGCGCCTTTTATCCATCGGCCTGTGGCCACCACCCTGCTGACCGTCGGCGTGCTGTTGGTGGGGGCCATCGCGTTCAACGTGCTCCCCGTTTCTCCCCTGCCGCAGGTGGACTTTCCCACGATTTCAGTGGGCGCGAGTTTGCCTGGCGGAAGCCCCGAGATTATGGCCTCCTCCATTGCTACGCCTCTCGAGCGCGAGTTTGGACATATCGCCGGCGTAACGGAGATGACCTCATCGAGTTCCCTCGGCTCCACCAGCATCACGCTGCAATTCGATTTGAGCCGTAATATCGATGGCGCCGCGCGCGACGTGGAAGCGGCAATCAACGCCGCGCGCACCTATCTACCGGCGAACCTTCCCGCGAATCCCACATACAGGAAGGTGAATCCGGCGGACTCGCCCATCATGATCCTTGGGCTGACTTCCGATAAATACGATAAGCCAACGCTTTACGATTCGGCATCTTCGATCATTGCGCAGAAGCTCTCCCAGTTGCAGGGTGTGGGCCAGGTCTCCGTCGGCGGCGGGGCCGGGCCATCGGTGCGAGTGGAAGTCGACCCGACCAAACTGAACAGTTTCGGGCTGACGCTGCAAAATGTGCAGTCGGTGTTGAGCCAGCAAAATGTGCACATGGCGGTGGGCCAGCTTTCCGACGGGCCGACGACTGCGGACATCATTGTGAACGACCAGATGCACCAGGCCGATCAATACAAGCCTCTGGTGATCGGCTATAACAAAGGCTCGGCGGTCCGGCTCGAGGATGTTGCCAACGTCTACAACGGCGCGCAGAATATTCGCACAGGCGGCTACCTGAACGGAGTTCCTTCGGTGACGGTGATCATCTTCCGTCAACCCGGGGCGAACATCATTGAGACCGTCGATCGCATCCGCAGCGAGCTGCCGTCGATTGAGGCCTCGATTCCGCAAGGGATCAAAACGACCATCGTGCTCGACCGAACGACCACGATCAAGGCGTCTGTCGACAATGTGGAGAGCACGCTCATTTTTTCCATCGTGCTGGTCATCCTGGTCGTCTTCATCTTCCTGCGCAGCGGCCGCGCCACCTTGATTCCAGCAGTGGCCGTGCCGGTTTCACTGGTCGGCACATTCGCCGTGATGTACCTGCTCGACTTCAGCCTCGACAATCTTTCTTTGATGGCTTTGACAATCGCCACCGGATTCGTCGTGGACGACGCGATTGTGGTCATGGAGAACATCTCACGCCATCGCGAGGCGGGGATGCCAACCTTCAAGGCGGCCCTGCTGGGTTCCAAAGAGATCGGGTTCACGGTGTTCTCGATCAGCATGTCGCTGATCGCCGTGTTTATTCCGATTCTCTTGATGGCTGGCATTGTTGGGCGCCTGTTTCGGGAATTTGCCATCACGCTATCGACCGCCATCCTGGTGTCTATGGTGATTTCGCTGACGACGACGCCGATGATGTGCGCCTTTTTGCTCAAGGACGAGAAGGAGATCAAGCACGGGCGCGCCTACCTGGTGAGCGAAAAAGGGTTCACGAAGTTACTCGCCGGCTATAGCCGATCGCTGGCTTGGGTGCTGGAACATCCCGGGCCGATGCTGATCGTTCTGCTTCTGACCATCGGGCTGAACTTCTATCTGATTGGTGTGATTCCCAAGGGGTTTTTCCCGCAGCAGGATACGGGTGCGATCATGGGCATGCTGCAAGGGCCGCAGGATGCATCTTTCCCGGTGATGGATAACTCGGTTCGCCAACTTGTTGCCGTGATCGAGGCTGACCCGGCTGTCGCGAATGTGAATGCCTATACCGGTGGGCAGGGTTCATCCAACGGCGGATTCATCTTCATCGCGCTCAAGCCACTCAGCGAGCGGAAGATTGCCGCACCCGACATCATCAATCGCCTTCGTCCCAAGATGAACCGGTTGCCGGTTGCATCTTCGTTTCTACAAGCCGCGCAGGACCTTCGCATTGGCGGAAGGGCAAGCGCGGCTCTCTACCAATACACCATCCAGTCAGACAATGTGCAGGATCTGGCCAAGTGGGGCCCCATTCTTCTGGCGGAGATGAAGAAGCTTCCCGGCTTTCAGGACGTGAATACTGATGCGCAGAATAACGGATTGCAGGAAGTGCTGGCCTACGATCGGCCCACCGCGGCGCGGCTGGGCATTACGCCATCATCGCTGGATAGTTCCCTGTATGGTGCGTTCGGACAATCCGAAGTTTCTATCATCTACACGGAGCTGAACCAGTATTACGTGGTGCTGGAAGTTGCCCCGCAGTATTGGCAAGGCCCCGAGGGGTTGAAGGATATTTATCTCAGCACGTCAGGGAAAGGCATGATTCCGCTTTCCGCGGTAACCAAGGCGCGAGCCAGCACCACGCCGCTGGTTCTCAATCACACCAGTTCGTTTCCTTCGGTGACCGTTTCGTTCAATCTGGACAAGGGTCTTTCCATGAGCGACGCGACACGCGAGGTTTCGCAGATGCAGCAGCGGCTGGGGATGCCCGCGACCGTGCGCGGCTTCTTTGCCGGCACGGCGGCAGCCTACCAGACTTCGCTGGCCAGCGAGCCCGCATTGGTGGCCACGGCCTTGCTCGCCGTATACATCGTGCTCGGCATTTTGTATGAAAGCCTGGTGCACCCGCTCACCATTATTTCCACGTTGCCGTCGGCAAGCGTGGGCGCCATGCTGGCGCTGATGCTGTTCAAAGTGGATTTGAACGTGATCTCGATTATCGGCATCATCCTGCTCATCGGCATCGTCAAGAAAAACGCAATCATGATGATCGATTTTGCACTGGTCGCGGAACGGGAGCACGGCAAGTCGACGGCGGACGCCATCTTTGAAGCGTGTCAACTTCGCTTTCGCCCCATTCTGATGACGACCATGGCGGCCTTGTTTGGCGCCCTCCCGCTGGCGTTTGGGACGGGCACGGGATCGGAGCTGAGGCGGCCGCTGGGCATCACCATCGTGGGCGGATTGATCGTGAGCCAGATGCTGACACTGTATACGACGCCCGTAGTCTACCTGTTCTTCGACCGCATGCGCATGCGCTTTCAAGGCAAGCGATCGGATGTGTTTCATGCTGGGGCCGCGGAGGCTTCTTAGCAAAAGAGAGTTGCATATGAACCAATTGAAGCGACAAACCGTAAGTTCGATCGCCGTGATCTGCATGGCTGAAACGGCCTTGTTATGTGGGCTGATGGCTGGATGCAAGGTGGGACCGAAGTATGTTCCGCCCACGGTGACGGCCCCCGCCGCCTTCAAAGAATCTCCCACCCAGTTCAAAGAGAGCGACGGCTGGAAGGTGGCCGAGCCCCAGGACGCCATGTTGCGCGGCAAGTGGTGGGAGATTTACAACGAACCGGAATTGAATGCCCTGGAAGAGCAGCTGAACGTGGATAACCAGAACATCCGCCAGGCCTTTGAGAATTACATGGAGGCGCGGTCCCTGGTGCGAGAGGCGCGGGCCCAATACTTTCCCACGGTTTCCATTGGACCGTCCTACACTCGTTCGCAAAGTTCATCGACGTTGAGCTCCGGCGCCATTGCGACCAGTGTGAGCGGAAGGCAGTCGCAGACGTTTTCCCTCCCCGCGGAAGTGTCATGGGAGCCGGACCTGTGGGGCAAGATCCGCAACACCGTGCATGCCAGCCAATATAGCGCGCAACTGTCGGCGGCAGATCTGGAGAATGAGCGGTTGACGGAGCAGGCCAGCCTGGCGGAGTACTACTTCGAGATTCGCGGGCAGGATGCGTTGCAGAAGATCCTCGATGCGGCTGTTGGCGCGGACCAGAAGTCGCTCGACGCGGAGCAGGCGCGCTATGACACCGGGGTTGACGACCAGATTTCCCTAGTCGAGGCGAAGACGACATTAGCCAGCGCTCAATCGGCGGCCATCAATACCAAGATTGCGCGCGCCCAATATGAGCACGCGATTGCCATGCTGATCGGCAAACCGGCTTCGGAGTTTTCGATTCCCGTTGAGGCCAAAACCAGCACGCCACCCCCGATTCCCATAGGGTTGCCCTCGCAATTGCTAGAGCGACGTCCTGACGTCGCCGCTGCCGAGCGCAACATGGCCATTGCGAATGCACAGATTGGGATTGCCTACGCGGCTTACTACCCCTCGCTCAGCCTCTCCGCAAGCGGAGGCGTCGAGAGTTCTGCCATCAAGAATCTACTGGACGCGGCCAGCCTCTTTTGGTCAGTGGGTCCAACACTCTCCGAGACTGTGTACGACGGCGGCTTGAGGCGAGCGACGGTGAACCAGTACATTGCGACGTACAACGCCGACCTTGCCGCCTACCGGCAGTCGGTACTGACAGCGTTCCAGCAAGTAGAGGATGCGCTGGCCCAGGTGCGGATTCTATCGGACCAGATCCAGCGCCAGCAGGAGGCGGTGGACAACGCCGCGGTCTACTTGAAGTTGGAGCAAACCCGCTACGACACAGGTATTGACCCCTATGTCGATCTGGTCATCGCGGAAACGACTTCTTACTCCAACCAGCAGACCCTGGCCAACCTGCAGATTCAACGCATGACCGCTTCCGTGGCGTTGATTGAGGCGTTGGGCGGCGGGTGGGACCGCTCGCAACTACCCACGCCGGCGCAAGTTGCCACCAAGCCCGCGGCTGCGGATACGTCCATCCAGCAATAGCCGGATCTGCGGGATCGATCTCCCTTCACAAGGCGCACGTGGGGTGCCCGGGCCGCCCCGGGCGCCATCCTTACGGTTTTGCCAATCCCGAATAAATTATTTAGGGCTATCCCCCGCAACTTGGGACGGGTTATACTTCTCTCCCGCGAAGGCGCGCGGTTCCAACCTGAACCAGGTGCGCAATCCGATTTTGTCCAGCAAGGAGGCGTCCATGAAGATATCCGATTCGATCGGAACGGTGCTGAAAGGGAAGATCGATCAAAAGATCCTGTCCATTGCGCCAGATCAGTCAGTCTACGATGCGATTGCCACGATGGCGGAGCACGACGTGGGCGCCTTGCTGGTGCTTTCGGGCGAGCGCGTGGTGGGCGTGTTTTCCGAGCGGGACTATGCCCGCAAATGCGTATTGCTCGGCCACGCTTCGAAAGATACGCAGGTCCATGAGATCATGACCAGCCCGGCTCTCTCCGTGAGCCCGCGTCACACGGTGGATGAATGCATGGCTTTGATGACACAACATCGAATTCGGCATCTCCCAGTCTTGCAGGGAGAGAGTCTGATGGGGGTCATCTCGATCGGCGACCTTGTAAAATGGGTGATCTCCGGGCAGGCGCAGACCATCGAAGCGCTCCACGGCTACATCGCCGGCGCCTATCCAGCGTAACGAAATCTGCGCGATAGAACGAGATTCAAGAGGTAGGGCCGATCCACGCCGGACCGGCCCTACCTGTCACGAGAATCGCTGAAAAGGTTAGGTAACCTCACCACACCGGCCACTCTCTCCGCTCACTAACTATCGTCCTACCCCAATCCCTTTTTTACTGCCCCTTGCCGTTCATGGCCACGTCGTGCTTCTGGGCAATTTGCTCAATCATTTGCAAATGTTGCGAGATCACGGTTTCTCCCTGTTCAGCAGCTTTCTTCACGCTCGGATCCTGGGACATGCTTGCTTCCTCCTTGAAGTCTTTCAAGTCCTCCTTGTGATCCTTCAACATCGCCTTGATATAAGCTTGATCAAACTCCGCGCCGGATAACTTCTCCAGGCTCGCTTTCAGCGTCTTGTCCTTTTTGGAAAGACCGTTCGGCTCAGCCACGCCGAGTTGCTTGGCTAATGGCTTCATCACTTGATCGGCTAACTGGGAATGGTCCTCCACCATCTTTCGGGCGAACTGCTTCACGTCGTCACTTTGGGCCTTTTGCGCAGCCAACTGCCCGAGCTCCACTTCCGCGGAGCCTCCTTGCAGGGCCTTATGCACAAAATCCTTGTCATCCATGGACTGCGGGTTTTCCGCGGTCGCGGGAGCCATCGTGCCCTGTCCGGCTTGCGCGGACGGCGGGGTAGGCGCGCTTTGCTGCATCGCTCCGGGCGACGACTGCGCGCGCCCCGCGACTCCCGCAAGCAGTACGCAGAATGCGGCAGCGCAGGGCAAACGGTTGGTGGACGTTATTTTGATCATCGGCTTGTCCTCCATTTACGTGGAATCGAATGAGCTCGGTTCGGCAGCGTAACGTGAATTGCATTCGCGCCAACCAACTCATCGGTGCAGTGAGATGCCCAGGATGAAGTGGTAGTTGCTCGCGCGCCGCCCGCAGCTGCGAGGCCAATCTCCTAAGAAGACACGCTCCTGACGCAGGAAGCCGCCTGTAAGGCATCGCGGACAAAGCTGTTGCACAAGCCTCGCGTCAAAATCTCCCGGCCAACCTTTTGCGAGTGGGGGGAATCCATTTCAGAGTTTGGAAATCGTCGATCTTCGCGAGCGCGAACTGGAGCCGGATTTAGGACGCGAAGGCGGATTCGGCCAGGAGTCACGCAGCAAGTCGCTTAGCCCGACGGTGCGGCATGTTCAAGCGCCGCGGTGAAAGTACGCGAACCAGGTACGTGAACAGTTGAATAGGAGAAGCCAACATGTTATTTCCCCCACTTCGTAATTCGGTGTTTTTCCGTGCGATGAAAGCGATTCGATCTTGCGGGATGTTGAGTGCTGCGATCCTCGTTTTTGCGACGGCTCTCTATGCGCAATTCGACGCGTCGTTGCGTGGCACGGTCACTGATCCGTCCGGTGCGGTTGTGCCGGGCGCGACGGTGAGTTTGATCAACAAGGAAACCAATCAGACGAAGACCGTTCAATCAGACGGCAGCGGACTTTACACCTTCAACGCACTTGCGCCCGGAAACTACCGGGTGACCGCGGAGCGGCAAGGATTTAACAAGAGAGAAATCGCGCAAGTCGTCCTGATTCCCGAACAGGCCAACGCCTTGAATATTCAAATGCAGATCGGAGATGTCTCCCAGACAGTGACTGTAAACGGATCCTCGTCCCCGCTGCTGGATACCGATACGGCTACGGTGAGCGCGACCATCGGCAGCAATGAGATTCAGCATTTTCCATCCTACAATCGCGATGTCTTTCAGCTTGCCCAACTCACTCCCGGTGTATTCGGAGATGCGTCACAGGGAAGCGGCGGAGGGAGTTTGAACCTTCCCGGCAACCAGGGGCCCGGCGGCTCGGGGAGCGGAAAGGCGGGCATCTTCCAGACTGAGAATGGACCCCAAGTCCAGACGCGCGGCGGCCAGTATGAAACAAATGGCATTACGGTGGATGGCATCAGTACGGTGAGCGCGGTATGGGGCGGGACCTCAGTCATTACACCGAGCGAAGATTCGGTGGGGGACATGAAGATTGTGTCCAACAGTTATGACGCGTCGGTGGGCCGGTTCAGCGGCGGCCAGATTCAAGTCACAACCAAGGCTGGGACAAACTCGTTTCATGGGAGCCTGTTCTTCAAAGCTTCGCGGCCGGGGCTCAACGCCTACCAGCGATGGAACGGTGTGGGATCGGAACATGCAGGCACTCCGGCTTCTCGGGGTCTGAACCGGGACAACACGCGCACCAACAACGATGGCGGAAGTTTGGGCGGTCCCATCTGGAAGGATAGAGTCTTTGCGTTCTTCAATTTTGAGCAAAGCCCGGAATCGAATAACTCAACATCGCAGGCATGGTTTGAAACCGCCCAGTTCGACTCGTCGGCAGCAGCCGCGGGGCCCATTGCCGGTCAGTATTTGAGCTACCCGGGCGAAGGTGTTGCCGGTGGAAGTCTGATCCAGGAGACATGTGCCTCCATCGGGTTGCAGGAAGGCGTGAACTGCGCAACGACAGCGGGCGGCCTGGATGTGGGTTCGCCGTTGAAGGGCTTCGCACTGGGCGCGCAGGACCCAACCTATACATCGTCAAACTCGCCAGGCGTGGGCGGCGGTCTGGATGGTGTGCCGGACATCGGGTTCTATAACACCGTGAACCCGACCACGATTTCCCAGCAGCAATACAACGGACGCATTGATGCGCAAGCTACTCAAAACGATCATGTCAGCTTTGCTATTTACTGGGTCCCGGAGACAACCACGGATTACAACGGACCGGCGCGGGCCGCCAATCTGTGGCATCACTCGCAGATAAACGACGCTTTCTCGACAATCTGGAATCACACCTTCTCGGCGAACCTCCTGAACCAGGCGCGCGCAAATGCAGCCGGGTATCGCTGGAACGAGATTTCCAGCAATCCTCAGGAGCCGTTCGGACTGCCAGCGGACAACATCGGCAATATTGGCACAGCGAATCCGCAATACTTTGGCGCGCCCGGACCCACCGACCTGAATCAATGGACCTATGACTATAACGATGTCCTGACCATTGTCGCCGGTCGCCATAACATCAAAACAGGCGGCGGACTTACCCGGCTCTACTACTTGAACAATGCTGTGTACGCCGCCCGGCCGTCGTTCAGCTTCTATAACTTGTGGGATTTCGCGAACGATGCACCCAACAGTGAGACTGGGCAGTTTAGTTCCACCACCGGGGTTCCTTCGTCGAATCGAGAAGATAATCGCGTCAATCTCTGGGGAGTCTATGTGCAGGACGATTACAAAATTCTTCCCAATCTGACGATCAATGCCGGCTTGCGCTGGTCTTACTTCGGCGCATTCGATTCGAAGCAGAATAACCTTGATACCGTACATTTTGCTCCTGGCTCCGATCCGCTCAGCGCCTTAGGCGTCGGTGTCGGCGGACCGCTGTATCAGCCGGAGAAGACCAATTTTGGTCCACAGCTTGGATTTGCATGGCAGCCGCGCGAATCGAACAATCACCTCGTCGTGCGCGGAGGATTCGGCGTGAATTTCAACCAGAACGAGATTGCCATCCTCGCAAACGGCTTTGGCAACCCTCCGAATGTTGTGAACAAGGACTTCTGCTGCTCGACGGCGACCACTACGATCCCCGGCATTTTGTACGAGACGGCTACCAGCATCCATTCACTTTTTGGATATGCACCGAACCCCGCTGCGATTACTGCATTTGGAACCAACAACCTTCCCACGAACGGAAGCCCGATTTCGCTCACCGCCTTCCCCTATCATCCACAGACCATTACGAATTACCACTATTCATTGGACACGGAATACCAGTTCCCTTGGAGCATCGTGGCTACTCTGGGTTATCAGGGGAGCGAATCGCGCCATTTGCTGGTGCAATCGAACTACAACGCGATCGCCGCTGCTTATGGCGTTCCGCTGAATCCGGCGGCCAACTTCATCGACTACTATGCCAATACCGGTACGGGCAACTACAACGCAATGATTGCTACGTTGAAGCATAGCTTTTCGAACCAATTTAGTCTCGAAGGTCAATACACCTGGGCGAAGGCGATGGACGAGAACTCGGGGCCGTACTCGGAAGATCCCTACCCCTTCGATTCGCATGCGGCCTATGGACGCTCGGACTATAACGTCGCCAATTCGTTCAAGACATTTGGCATGTGGCAGCCTGTGTTCTTCAAACAGGCGCACGGTATAGCGAATAAGGTGCTCGGAGAGTGGACGCTGAGCGGGATTTTCAACTGGCACACGGGCTTTCCGTGGAATCCCGTTTATAACACCAATACCGGTGGCTCCGCACTTTATTACAACGGCAGCGGATATAACCAGATCCGTCCCGCGTCCTATGTGGGCGGGCTACATCTCAATACCAACAACAGCACATTCCAGCAGGCTATGAACGCCAACTTCGGAGGGAATGGAACAACCTATTTCCTTCCGTCTGCTTTCGAGGTGGGACCGTCCTTTCCAGCCACCGCGGCGCCTCCAGCACCGGGCATTCGTCGCAACAGCTTGAATGGGCCGGACTACAACGATCTTGACGCGTCGTTGAGCAAGGGATTTGGCTTGCCGAGCTTCCATGTTCTGGGAGAGAATGCGCGGATCGAAGTGCGCGTGGACACTTACAACCTGCTGAATAAGCTGAATCTCAATACGTCGAGTATCGATAACACGCTCGGTTCCGTCAATCCGGATGGAACCGTTCAATCGGTGAACAGCGACTTCGGCGTTGCAAGGAATGCGTTGGGAAGCAGGACCGTTCAGTTGCAAGCACGGTTCAGCTTCTAAGGTCGTTCAACTTGGGTTCCATGACCGATTCACCCCGCGGGCGGCGCCTACGAGTGCTGCCCGCGCAATTTGTCTACAATGATCCTTTCATGAATTGACTCGAAGTCGATGGAAGAGGTCTCTCGTGTTGCAACTCCGACCCGCTGCGTCTGCTGCTTTTCTTGCTGCTGTCCTGTCGATTTCATCCGCCAGGTGTAATTCACAAGAAGCAGTGCGGAAGATCGTGATCGATGCGCAGGCGCCTGCCACGCCCTTCCCACATTTCTGGGAAGAGATGTTCGGTTCGGGAAGGGCGATCCTCACGCTGCGCGAGAGCTATCGAGACGACTTGAAGGCCGTGAAGCAGGTTGCGGATTTTCGCTACGTACGGTTTCATGCAATCTTCCACGATGAACTGGGCGTGTACAACGAGGACGAGCATGGCAACCCGGTTTATAACTTCTCCTATGTCGACCAGGTTTACGATGGTCTGCTGAAGAACGGTGTGAAGCCTTTTGTAGAGATTGGCTTCATGCCCAGGAAGCTGGCCTTCAATCCCGACGCGCTCCATCCCTTCTGGTACAAGCAGAATGTTTCGCCCCCTAAAAGCATGGAGCGGTGGGATGACCTGGTCAGCCATTTCGCGCAACACCTTGTGGAGCGTTATGGAATCGATGAGGTTGCTTCCTGGTATTTCGAAGTCTGGAATGAACCGAATATCGATTTCTGGAATGGGATTCCCCGGCAGGAATCTTATTTCGATCTGTACGCACAGACAGCGCGATCGTTGAAAGGCGTGAATCCGCGCTTGCGCGTGGGTGGCCCAGCGACAGCGGCTGCGGCGTGGGTCAGCGATTTTCTGAAATACGCCAGCGAGAACCACGTGCCAGTCGACTTTGTGTCGACTCATGGGTATGCGGACGACACCGTGGAGAATCTTTTTGGTACCCACGAAAAAATTCCGATGGATGACCGTGTATGCCGAGCCGTGGAGAAGGTGCACGCGGAGATTCGGTCCTCCGCCACCCCGCGTCTGCCGCTCATCTGGTCGGAGTGGAACGTGGAAGGGATGTTGGAGTCCCGGGATACTCCCTTTGTCGGGCCCGCGCTGGCGAACACGATTCGTGAGTGCGACGGCCAGGTGGACATGCTTTCCTTCTGGACCTTCTCCGATGTATTTGAAGAAGGAGGTCCCATAGCGCGGCCATTCGAGGGACAGTTCGGGCTGCGGGCCAAGGGCGGGATCAACAAGCCAAGCTACTATGCGTACGGGCTCCTGCATCAGCTAGGCAATGAGCGCATCGCCACTGATTCCAAGGACGTGTTGGCGACTCGTACGGAAGATCGAGGATTGGCGATCGCGGTTTGGAATCTTGTTGACCCCGGAACTCAGGGAGTGAAACGGAGTATCGACCTGGAATTCCTTCATGTTGCCGACAATGCAAAGGCGAGCGTGCAGCGTGTGGACAACGAGCACGGCAACGTGCTGAAGAAGTATGCAGCGATGGGGAGCCCGCTCGATCCAATGCCGGCGCAGGTGGAACAACTCAATCGCGAGACTGCGTTACCGGCCCCGGAAGAGACGACGCTGCAGGGAGGTAAGCTGCCGTTGACTCTGGATCCGAACGCACTTGTGCTCATCAAGATTCACCGCTAGCGCAGGAGGTTGCGCGGCCCATCCTGTTACTCTTTCAGCCTGGCATTCAAGACCGCGTGGCTCACCGGCATTTCATGGAGCAGGCCTTCCGTGGACTGAACAACGGGATTGGAGTGGAACCAGCGCTGCACCACGTTATCGTGGAGCAGGTTGAGGATGGCGAGCAGAGCCATCCCCTGGTGATGAGCCATCCATTCGCGGACGAGTGTGGGCTGGTCCGGCGTTGTGTAATCGGCGGCTTCATAGAAGCCGTACGCGCCCACCCAGCCTGAAGACTCCATGGAATGGAGGTTGTGCAGCGCCGCGACGGAGTCGACGCCGAGCGCAAGAAACGTGGAGTATGGCGAAACAACCGGGCCGGCAGTCGCCTCCACCCAGAGCGCGATTGCGGGTATGCCATACGCCTTGTATGCGTAGTGGCCGCCGTCGTCCTTGATTGCGTTGCCGGACTCGGAGATGCCCCACGGAATATTGAGTGTGCGCGCAAACGAGCGCTGCACGTGCACACAGGCGGTGAGGCTGCGCGCAATCAGCGTGTCCGGATAGCTGCGCATCCACAATGCGGGCATGAGGTACTCGAACATGGTGCCCGTCCACGACAGAAGCACAAAGCGGCCAAAGGCGCATGCGTGTTCACGGCTCAGTTTGATCCAGGTCTGCTGCGGGATTTCGTCGCGCGCCACGGCAAGGAATGTGGCAATGCGAGCCTCGGAAGCAATCATGTCGTAACAAGCATCGTGCAGCTTCTGCGCGCGCACATCGTAGCCGATGGAGAGGACCCTGCGCGTGGGGCTGGAGAGGAAAGCGAACTGAGTGGCGTCGGCCAGTTTCTCGGATCTTTGCGCGACTGCATGCAAAGAAGAAGAGAGATGGCGCAGATGTTTGGTGGCCGAGGGCAAACATTCGCGCAGTCTCTCGCCCAGGCTGAGAAGCTCCGCATTCCCGATGAGCTTGAGCCAGGCGCGGCGTAGGCTCATGTCCAGGCCTTCGGCGAACTCGGCAGCGCTTCCCGGACTTAGCGAGTACACCTCTCCGCTGATGGCGAGCTCTGCAACTCCGCGCAAAGGCGCGTATTCCGGAAGAAGCCAAGGCATGTAATCCCGAAGCAGGGCGATCAGAGCGTCGATGCGCGCATGCGTTTCGCGGACCCACCAGCTGACTTCCTGGGAGTCTGCCGGATCATGGGCTTCCGCGGATGCGGTGTTGACGAGCCACTCGATCCAGGCATCTGGAGATGCATCGGCGCTTGGTAAGTCGAGCTTTGCGAGAGAGCCAATGGCTTCCGTATGAGAACGGAGCTGATCGAAGTGGACGCGCAGCCCGGAAAAAAGCTGCGATCCCAGCAATGGGGCGCTGTCGAGTGCCGTTGCCCCCGAGCGCAGCGTGTAGAAGGAAGCGACCAGGTTGCCACTGTCGACCGTGGACACGAAGGGAGAAGCGTCGAGTGGCTGGAGCGTTTGCGTGTCATACCAGTTATACAAATGTCCGCGACACTTCTCCAGCTTCTCAATGGTGTCCAACGTCCGTTCGGTGAGGACCGCGAACTCCGGTGCGGTCAGGAATCCAAGCTCGCTGGCGGCCTGGCGGGCATTGAGCAGCAGGCCCACATTTGTAGGCGAAACACGGGCTGCTTCAAACAGGCCATCTTCTTCCACGTTGTCGGGGATGAGATAGTTATGGCGCTCTTCCCCGAACTGGTGGAAGTAGCGCCAGATGCGCAGCGCGTGGCCGAGGAGATAGGTCTGCCCCTGCACGCTGAGGCGCTTGTGCTGCTCTGCGGGTTGCGCGTTCAGCCACGCAGTCACAATGGGTGCGATGCCCCACAAAATCAAAATCGGAGCCGCGACAACCAATGCATAGTGGTGCTGCCGCGTGTTGAGGAAGTAGACGAGCAAAGCGGTTGCGAAGGCCAAAACCGGGGTGAGGATCAGGTAGCGGTCTGCCGGCGTGTTGCGGCGGGTTTGTGCCTCCGCCTCCGCTGCCGTTTCCCACTCCAGCAGGCGCTGGCCGGTAATGAACTGTCTTACCAGGGCTCGGACAATGGCATCGAGCGAAAGCAGCGCCTGGTGGGGAAGATAGACGAGGTTCAGGAAGGCCACGAGGCACCCGTTGGCAAATCCGGAGAAGGCCTGGGGGACCAAACCCTTGGCAGTGCCGAAGGCGGCGCGTCCCAGGCTGAAGCTGAGCTGCACGATGGTGGGAAAGATGAGGAGCAGAAGGGGGACGACGGTCCAGTAAAGTGCTCCACCCGGAAGTCCAAGCCATCCGGCAACAAAGAGAACGAAAGTGAATGGCTCCACCAGGGAGCGGCGCAGATTATCGAATATCTTCCAGCGCGAAACTTCCGAGATAGGGTTTTTGACAAGACGCCCTGATTCATCCGGAACCCGCGAGAACATCCACTGCGCGATCTGCCAATCGCCGCGCACCCAGCGGTGTTTGCGGCGGTTGAAGGCGCTGAGGTGGGAGGGATAGTCGTCGATCAGTTCGATATCGGTGGCGAGACCGGCGCGGGCATAGGCGCCCTCGATGAGGTCGTGGCTGAGAAGTGCGTTGCGCGGGAAGCGGCGATCGAGAACGGCGTGAAAGACGGCCACTTCGTAGATGCCTTTCCCTGTAAAGATGCCCTCGCCATAGAGGTCCTGGTAAGCATCGGAGATGGCGCGTGTGTAAATGTCGAAGCCGCTCTGGCCGGAGTAGATGGCCGCCATGCGCGAACGCGAAGCCGAGCGGACACTCACACCGATGCGCGGTTGAAGCAGTCCATATCCCTCCACAACGATGCGTAGCTTGGGATCGATGACGGCTTGGTGCAGAGGATGCGCGATCGTCCCGACCATGCGCGCCGCCGACCCGCGGGGAAGCTGCGTATCCGAGTCCAGGGTGAGGACGTAGCGAATATCCCGTAGAACCTCCAGGCGCCCGGCCTTGATTGGGAAGGCATCGAAGTCGCCAACGAGCAGCTTATTCAGGTCGAGAAGTTTGCCGCGTTTCCGTTCCCATCCCATCCACACGCCTTCGCGGACGCTGAAGATCCGATGGCGATGAAGCAGAAGGAACCCGCCCATCTTGTCCGCTGCGTACTTGGCATTCAGCTCATCGATGAGACGAGCGGCGAGTTCCGCCAAAGGGTCGGTGTCGTTGGAGCGCGGCTTGCTGATGGCGTCAGGCAAGTCGGTGAGCAGCGCATAGTGCAGGTGGGGGTCCCGATTGGCGAGATAGCGCACCTCGAGATCGTTGACTAGGCCGCGAACCTGCTTTTCGTTCAGGAGCAGGGTCGGAACCGCAACCAGGGTGGTGGCTTCGGCGGCGACTCCTAGGCTGAAGTCCAGCTTCGGCAAAGGATCGGGATCGAGAATGGCGGTGATTGAGTTATTGACCAGGTCGACGGCGCACTGCATCACTGGAAGCAGAAGCACGAGTGCGGAGATCAAGCAATCGAACAGAGTGATCCGCGAAAGAGGCAGCAGAATCAGGGCGGCGATGAAAACGATGGTGATGGTCTGAATACCGCTGATGTAAAAATCGTCCGCATGGGCGCGGAGGAATGCTCGCAGCTGAACGTCAAAAGGAGGATGGAAGCCGGTGCGCTGGGCGAGTTGGGGGAAACCCTTGTCGATGAGGTAGTAGCCGACGTGCATATAGCGTTGATGCATGCGCGGGTCATCGGCATGCCGCCGGCTGCCTTCACGGGCAAGGTCAACAGCGATCTGCGCCACTTGCACCTCGGAGCAATCGGAGTGCGCGGCAACGAGCGCGACACGGCGCCGATAGATCTCGCGGCTGTCGAACTCCATCGAACAATAGGTTTGCGAGGGGTCCTGGCGCAGCTTTGCATCGAAGTGGATGAGGGGTTCAATGATCGACGCCCAGTCCGTATTGGAGATCGTGCGCAGACTGGTGATGGCTGCAGAGACCGGGGAGACGGATACGAGATCGGAAGAGCGCAGCAAGACGCGTGCTTCGTCGAGCAGCGACTCGGCGAGAATGAATCTCAAAAACGAAGAGATATGCCAGAGTTCGTGCAGCCCGAGGGGCTCATTGGCCTGAAAGGCATGCAGAAAGGTCGCGAATTCACTGGCAGAAAACCGGCCTCGGGAAGCGCGAAGATAGAGCGCGGATACGGCCGAGATGCGCGGCTCGTCGCGTTGTGCGGGGAGAACAACCCGAGGAAGACGGGAGATTTCGCGATGCTGCTTCGACAGTCCGTTGACGGCGCCGCGCAGGAGACGAATGTTGCCGCGCAGTTCGAGAAGAGCCGCGCTGTTGCCGGTGCGCTGGGTCGGCGACTGGGGCAGAAGAGCCAGATCGCTCTCCAACTGCCGGAGGGCCCGTTGCGCGGTGATCACACGCGTGGGAAAGGTACTGGCGCCGATGGGCCGATGCATCACATCCCACGATGCTGCGGCGCGGAGATGATCGAGCATCTCGCTGGTCAACGGTGTCGGCGGCGGGGGCATGGTTGCGCTATCTGTCATGGTGCCTCAACGGTAGCTCGCTGCCTGCATCTCGAACATGGCTGCGTAGCGGCCTCCCAGTGCAATGAGTTCGGAGTGGCTTCCCTCTTCCACGAGCTTTCCGGCTTCGAGAACGACGATTCGGTCGGCCATGCGCACTGTGGAGAACCGGTGGGAGATGAGAAGGGCCATTTTTCCGTAGGTGAGTTCTGCGAAACGTTCGAAGACCTCCAATTCGCTGCGCGCGTCCAACGCCGCGGTTGGTTCGTCGAGGATGAGCAATTGCGCGTCGCGGAGGTAGGCACGGGCCAGGGCTATCTTCTGCCATTCGCCGCCGGACAAGTCAACTCCGCCTTCGAAGCGGCGTCCAAGCATCTGGTCGAACCCGCCATGCAGCTTGTCGATCACTTCTGACGCGAGACTTTTCTTCGCCGCGTATTCGAGCTCTTCCTCCGAGTGCTCGACTTCGATGCGGCCTACCTCAATGTTTTCGCGCGCTGTCATTTCGTAGCGCATGAAGTCCTGGAAGATGACGCCCATTTCAGCGTGGAGGTCGTCGAGATCGTATTCGCGCAGGTCGACTCCATCCAGCAGGACTTGGCCCTCGGTCGGATCATAAAGACGCGTGATGAGTTTGACGATCGTCGTTTTGCCCTGGCCGTTTTCCCCGATTAACGCAATGCGCTCGCCGCAGCGGAGATGGAAGTTGAAGTTACTCAAGACGCGGCGTTCGGTGCCCGGATAGGCGAAGGAAACATTGCGGAATTCAAAGCCATTCTTGATGGGCCGAGGGGCGCGCAAGCCATTGACCTTGGACTCGACGCGCGGCTTCATTTCAAAGAAGGCGAGCAGGTCGGTGAGGAAGAGCGCCTGATCGGCAACGCCGGAGGCGGTGGAGAACGCCTGCTGAATATTGCTCATGGCCTGCATGATTGCAGTCGTGATCAGCGTGAGATCTCCGATGCTGTAGCGCCCCTGCAGCGTTCGATAGATGCTCAAACCGTAGGCGGCGTAGTAGCCAAGCTGGCCCAGGATGGCGAGCAGGCCACCCCAAAACAGCCGCCGCCTGTTGAGCGCGACATTCTCTTCGTAAATGCTCTGCGACAAGGCTGTGAAGCGGTCCGTCAGATAATTGCTGAGATTAAAGAGTCTTAGTTCCTTGGCAGCCTCTTTGCTTCCGCCCACCTGGCGCAGATAGTCCATCTGGCGGCGATAGGGAGTTTGGCGAAAGTTTTTGGCATAGGTAAGAAAAGCGAAATGGCTTTCGCCTAGAAACGCCGGCAAGATGCCGATCACAAGCAGCAGAAGAAGAAAAGGCGAGTAGAGGACGAGGACTGCGGAAAAAGCGATGGCCGTGATCGATTGCTGGATCAACCGCCCCATCTGCTGAATCATCGCCAGGCGGTCCGTAGCCTGCACCCGGGCGCGCTCCAGGCGGTCATAGAACACCGGATCTTCGTACACTGTGACGTCGAGGGAGGCGGCCTTGCGCATCACTTCCACGCTTACATGGTGGGTATAGCGATCGGCCAGCAGGTTGTCGAAGTAATCTACCGCGCGCGAGAGAATGCCGGTCAATACCGCCAGGCCCATCTCAGCGCCAACCAGCCACCAGAAGTTCGAAGGCAACGACCCATGTGTGCGAGTTTGAATGACGCCGTTGATGATGGAGCGTGCCACTACCCCGATCGCGACGGGTAGAAAAGCCACCAGGATGCGGATGGCGATGTTCCAGAACACTACGGACGGGCCAGACTCCCACACAAAGTGAAGAACCGGAGGCACGTTCTTGAGCGCGTGCAGCCGGTCGGCCCAGGCGCCGCCCGGGGGCTTGGGTAGTTCGGCCGGCTCGTCGCCAGACTGGCCCGCGAGTTTCTCATCGTGCGTTGTCGAGGACATGGTTCACTCTGGAAACGACAACCGTGGTAGAAGACTTGTTCTCAGCTCCGGCGGCGTTGCATGTGCACCGCCGTGGGCTTTGCGACTTGAAATGCATGGGTGTTTTGCTGCGTGTAACGCTCTTTACTGCGATGCAGTGCGGGCAAAGATCGTTGTGCGATGGGCGCCCCGGATTTACGTCTCTCGCTCCCAGTTTATCCCCCTGCGGTCGGATTGGGCTTGAAGCCGGCGATCTCCATGCCTCGTTGGGCTTCAGGATTCTTCATGAACGTGTCCCAGACGAATCCGGTCCGAGCATTCTCGGCCATCAACATGGTGATGCCCGTGTCAATGCCCACGACATCGGTATCGTACCAATCCGTCAGCGGATTGAACGCGTCGACAAAGCCATAACGACACCAGGCTTTGGGGTAATGATCGTGGATCGTGCGAAGCACGCGCATGGTTGCGTTGGGCAAGAAGGGCAGGGAACCGCCGGTCGCCGCGGGCACGATGGTTCCATCGATCGGCCCCATCGCCGGCGGCCCGCCCCAGATCACATAGCCTTTCTCCGAGTCGGAAGCAGTGATGCCCCATAGGGCATTCGTGTAATCGACGAACTTCGGATTCAGCTCGAGGCAGAAGCGGCGGTGGACATCGGTGGCGATCACCGAGTTTTCGAAGTAGTCCGCGAAACGGTCCCGCTTCCCGCGGAAATCGAACCATGCCTGGGAGTACTGATGCACAAACAAAGGCGCGAAGGAGCCGATGTACCGCAGGCCGTCGTATTCGAAGACGGTTCGCTTCCAGGCAAACCAGGCGTCGCTGGGCAGCGGGTGCGACGACGATCCCATGCCCAGCAGATACATCATCATCAACTCGCTGTAGAGGTCCCAGCGGGAAGGGATAAACCCGGACTCCGGTGTCCAGCCCTGAGACAGGAGCGCTGTGTCTTCGGAGAGCCAGGTCCACTCGACGCGGTCGAAGATTGCGTGCGCCAGCTGCTCGATCGTGTCATCCTTGAAGTGCTGTCGGCAGGTGAGGATTCCACAGAGCAGTATGGCGGTATCGATGGAGGAAACCTCCGAGTCCCACATCCTCTCGCCGGTATTGATGTTGGCAAAATGATAGAAAAAACCGCGGTGCGTGGGCAGCTTGTGCCAAAGGAACGACAAGGCCTGGGTGACCCGCGCGCGCGCTTCGGAGTGGCTCAGAAAGCCGCGCTTCTCGGCGATGCAGAGAGCGGTGAGCGCGAAGCCGCTGGAGGCCACGCTGGCCACCAGGCTGCTATCCTTGGCCACGATATTGCAGCGGTCCTTGGTCAACCCGGTCGAAGGATTGGTTTGCTCCCAGAAGAACAGGAAGTTGGCGTGGATGAGCGCGTCGAGGAATTGCTCGTCACTGGGCGACAGAGAGCTCGGCGCCGGTGACGGAGCGGGGCGGGTGTGCTGCTGGTCGGCTTGTGGCTCCGCAGTGGACCCGGGAAACGCAGAAAAGGACTCTGCCCCGGCCAGCGGAATGCCCAATGTGAGGCCCGCCATGTGGCGCAGCACTTCGCGCCGAGAATGGGTGGAGGCTTCCGGAACCTTCAAAATGCGGGTTTTCGACCGTTTCATTCCTTCGATTTTATCCGCCGCGGAGCCTCAGGCCGCGGAGTGGATTCCTGCCTTGAGCCCTTTCCGATACGTTTGTATAGATGCAAGAACGCGATGCCGCGACAAATCGGGTGAAGGCGGCAAACTGGTTGAAAGTTGCGTCCAACCTATCAGGACGATTCGGGAGACACGTGAGACATAAGAGAATCGCGGCGTGGATTGTAACCGGGTCGGTGGTGGTTGCCGGGGCTACCGTTCTCCTGGTGCGCGCGCATCACTGGCGGCCTCGGTCGCTGACCATTCAAGGCGCAGTCGTCAGCAAGGACACCGACACGCGCAAACAGATCCCGATCGCTGCAGCCACGGTGATCGCATCGGACGGTGTGACCCGCATGCAAACGCAGTCCGACGCATCGGGTTATTACAAGATCGTATTCCCTGAAGCTGTGTGGCCGGGGCAAACACTGACCATACACTTCGAGCATGCCCACTATCAGCCGCTGGAGATGAAGCTGACCACCGGGCTGCGGTTGGTAAGCAAGGAACTGCACATTGCGGCCATGGCTCCCAGCGCTCGCCAGGAGGAGGAGGAGAACCCGCGACTGCACATGACCGTCGTGTCCAACATACGGGTTCGCTACACGGTGAACTCCCAGACCGACGAAAACGTGGGCAGCGCGGTGCAGACGTTCCAAGTCGTGAACAAAGGGAATGTGCCGTGCAATGCGCAAGCTCCCTGCTCGCCGGACGGAAACTGGAAGGCCGCCCAGGGCTCCGTCACCCTGGATGCGGGTCCGGAAAACGAGTTTCGCAATGCGCGCGCCTCGTGCATCGCCGGGCCGTGCGCATTCAGCCGAATCGATGCCAGTGGGTTCGAGCACGGTGGCCGGACGATCACCGCATCGGCGCTCGACTGGTCGGATACCGCTACGTTTCTGTTGGAGGCCGAGGTCTTTCGCTCGGGGATGACTTCCCGGGTCCGGCAACTCTATCCAGTCCTTTTCGGTCAAACATTGCACTTCACTCTTCCACCTACCGAAGAGGGGGTCAGCCTGGAAGCGGATTTGGAGGGAACGCCAATGGTCTTCCCACTTGGCCCGGAGCTCTACTTGAGCTGGGCCACCTGCATCGTGCGAGACAGTTCCGACGGCGAGAAGACCCAGGTGTATCAGTGCGAATTGAAGCCGGGTTACCGGTTTGAGACAACATCAGCGGGCAAACTCACCTACCAGCGATAGATGGTCAACTTGTGCGCGTAGGCAGTCACTGTGCCGGTGCTCGGGCTGGATCCTTCAATCTGGAATTGGGTGTTGGTCACGCCCGGAGCCCAATGGGCAAAATGCGAGGACATGCGGGTTCCATTCGCAAACGTGTTGGTCACCCCATCCAACGTGACCCAGTCATGGGTCACCACCCCTTTGCTGTCGTGGTGCATGCCAATCTGGATGTGGTGCCAGACGTTGGCCGCCCACAGTTGCGGGTTGCAGGGTAGATTGGTGGACCACCAATGGTCGAGATGAGGACCCACCGTCCAAGCGTATTCCCAAGACGTGGTGACGGCCGAGCACTGGGTGCCCAAGATGACCGTGTTTCCATTGGCCAAGGTCTGGTCGACGTCCATCTCCAGGTTCAACACCTGGGATGGATTGGGGAGGAGCACATAGGTGTCCAGAACAAAGTGCGTCGATCTGGTGTCGGCCCCAACATACGTCGCCCAGCGTTCACCTGCCCGGTCGGAGTAGGTCATATTGAACTGGCGGGCATCGTCATAGACGGTGGTGATGACTGGATAAGCCGTGCTCCCCGTGGATTTACCGGGAGTACCACCATCGTGCCCCTCGTACCAACCGATCGATGTGTCTAAATCGCCGGATGAGATGGCGCTCGCGGGAATGCCGATTACCGAAGTAGCTCCCACGGTGAAAGTCGCGCTGACAACTGGGCACAGTCCCCTGGTTGTCCAGGCTTTGAAGTAAATGGTGTGTGTGCCTGCAGCAATGGGATCGTTTGGGTCGTCAATGTCGAATGCGGTTTCGCCGGGAACCAGGCCGCTCGAACCATCAATCGAGTAGCCGAAGGCCGTAGGAGGGAGCCCATTGCACCCGATATTGTGCGCCCTGATGAGGACCGGGGACGAGATATTCGAGCCGTTCACCGGGCTGCCCACCGTGATATTTGCAGCGTTTGCCCGGGGCGCCGCAATCGCCAAACAGATTCCCAACAGTGCGAGCTTGCTCACCAGATGTTTACAAAAAAACGAATCGTGACCGAAGAGGGACAAGAGGACACTCCTTCCGAGCCAATCGATCTAGGAAGTTGCATCCTGAGTTCGTTCAAGATATTCAAAAAGAATTAGGCCGAAAAGCTCCCAGGAACGGTCAGAGGTCTACAACAGTGCCCAGAAGGCCGACACTCGCTCGCCCGAAGTTTAACGGATGCCCCTTTCCACCGCGAGCTAAATTCGAATCACTTTGAAAGCGCGCGGTACCTTGGGAAGTTACTTGCGCGTTTGTCCGCCATCGGCCGCGACGGATCGAATGTCGCATGAAGCGATCAATCGGCGCTAAGAACTGCCGAGCAGAAGTTAGAACCGGTCCATAGCTTGCCTCCATGAGGTCCTCTCCCCACGAGGAGCGCTGGGAAAGAGCCTGGGAAGAGCGGACCTCTTTGGATTGAAAGGGAGTTTTCTCATTAAAATCAACAACTTAAGTGCGCGCATCCTGTCCTCGCAATGAGCCGGGTGGTGGCGGTCGAGTGGGTGCGCGGGATCGTCCAATGTGATTGCAAACACCTGATACCGTTTGCCGTACCATTTTGGGCTTCGCGTGCCGATTCTAGACAGCCTTCGGCAGGTTCTGGAATCTCGTTACCTTTCTGCTTGCGAAGTTCGGTCATTCGTTTCAACTTGAGGACGCCACCTGTTGCGAAGTCCTGAATCGTACCTGCAAGGTCCACTCATGCTGCGCGGCGGCAGCGAACCGGCAGGGGAGAACTTCACAGTTCAACAAAGCAATCCGTGTGAAAGGAATGGATCATGGCACTCGTCAAAAAGGTTGCCCAGCAGTCGGCAACCGCAGTGTTAGATGGAAAGCCGTCAATCGTCGCCACCCGTGAGGCGGAAGCGCAGCGCAAGAAGGCACGCACCCTGGCCAAGCAGCAGCAGGCAGCCGAGCGGATTGCCGCCGCGACCGGTCAACTTGCATCCGGCATTGCCGAAGCATCCTCGGCAGCCGAGGAACTGAAGCGCGCCAGCAACCAGATTGCCGCCGGCGCCGAGGAAGCTTCAAGCGCCGCGCAAGAGTCGCTCACCGCTTTTCAGCAGGTGGGTGTGTCCATTGGACGCCAACTGCAGAATGCCGAAATGAGCCGCACCAAGGGAGGAACCTGTCAGACGCTGATTACGCAAACTTCTGTCGACATCCAAGGGCTGATTGCCAATGTTGGAATTGCGGCCCAGAGGCAGACAGACTCCGTGCGCATGGTGTCCGAGCTGGAGAAGCAGGCAGCTACCATCGGCGACATTGTCAAGGCCGTCGCCCGTATTGCCGATCAAACCAACCTGCTTGCGCTCAACGCCGCCATTGAGGCCGCCCGCGCCGGTCAGCACGGCAAGGGCTTTGCCGTGGTCGCCGATGAAGTGCGCACGCTGGCCGAGACCTCGGAGAAGAGCGCCAAGCAGATTCAAGAGCTGGTGGGTAAGATCCAAACCGACGTCAAGTCGATCGCCGATGGCATCAACGCATCTGCCAAAACCGTGGAAGAAGAGATCGTGAAAGGCAAAACGATCACGATGCAGTTGGAAAAGATTCGCACCGATACCATCGAGATTGTCCGAGGAATTGAGGAGATCGCAACCAATGCGAGTCAGTCGAACGTAGCCGCGCAGCAAGCGCTGAAGGGCTCGCAGAGCATCGCCGCCGCCGCCGAAGAGCAGTCGTCCGCGGCCGAAGAGTCCGCCAAGACGGTGACGGAGCAGGCCCAGGCCCTGGCCGAGTGCGAACAGGCTGCGCAGGCGCTTTCGGAACTCGCTGAGGATCTCAAGAACTCGACCGACGTGGCCAAGAGCGCCGAGCAGGTTGCATCCGCGTCGGAGGAGCTTTCCTCCGCCGTGCAGGAGATCAACCGGTCCAGCGCGCAGATCATGACCGCGCTGGGGCAGATCCGCAAAGGCGCCGAGGTGCAATCGTCCGCCGCCGAAGAGTCGGTAGCGGCCACCGTTCAGATCGAAAAAGGTCTCGAGATTGCCCAGAAGCGCGCGGCGGCGAGCGCGGAGAAGGTGGTTGCCATCAAGAACCTCCTGAACGAGAACAAGGATGCGGTGAATGCCTTGATTACGGGCCTGACCACCTCGGCCGATGCCTCGCGCGCCAGCATCAGGCAGATGAACGACCTCGAACTGGTGTCACGCCGCATCGACAAGATTGTCGAGGCCATCAGCACCGTGTCCATCCAGACCAACATGCTGGCCGTCAACGGTGCCATTGAGGCTGCGCGCGCCGGCGAATTCGGGAAAGGCTTTGTCGTGGTGGCCACCGACATTCGCAACCTGGCCCACGACTCATCGGAAAATGCGGATCGCATCAAGGACCTTGTGAAGGCGGTCCAGGATCAGATCGGCGTGGTGGGGCGCGATCTTTTGGAGATCGTGGCCTCGGCGACCAATAAAGTGACCAAGGCGAAGGGAAGCACAGGGGCGTTGCTCTCGATCGAGGCCGAGATCTTGAATGTGGAGAAGGGGACGCAGGAGATCCTCGGCGCATCGGAGGAAATTGCCGGTGCTGTTGCGCAGGTGAAGAAGGGCATCGAGCAGATCTCGGCCGCGGCGGCCGAGGCCGACAAGGCCGCGAGCGAAGCCTCCAGCGCGGCCCAGCAACAGTCGAAAGGCGCCGACGACCTGTCCTCTGCCATTGAAGAGATTGCTTCGCTGGCCGAAGAACTGCAAAGCGCGGCATAAAGGAGCGAGCTCATGACGAGCAGAACGTTGAAGCAGCGCGGCGGCGCAACGCCGATCGAAGAGCCGAGGCGGGCCCTCGACTAGGGCGGGTTGTCCATCGGTGATGAGAATGGAGTGGCTCCCGCCGGGGGAGAGAAATCGACCGTTTTGACGCGGGAGCCTGAAGCATCCGAGCCCCCCATGGTCCAGCCCATCAAGCCACCGGACGACCGGCAAAACCTCAAACAGCAGTTGGAGCTTGGCGTCCAGCAGTTTGTCACGTTCTTCTCCGGCAGCGAAGTCTTTGCCGCCGACATGGCTCCCGTGAAAGAGATCATTCGCGTGCCGGAGGTGGTGCGCGTCCCGCTGGCGCCGGCTGGCCTGGAAGGCCTGGCGAACCTGCGTGGCAAAGTGCTGCCCATCATTTCATTGCGGCGGCTTTTCGGGTTTGAAGAACGGGCCTATGACGACTCGACGCGCGCGCTGGTGGTCGATGTGGGGCAGCCGTTGGGGTTTGTCGTCGATCGCGTCACCAGCGTGGTGGGCGTCGATGCCGGCCGCATGGAAGGGGTGGGCCAGCTGAGCAGCACGATGAATACCGAACTGCTCTCCGGGCTGATCAAGGATGTGGGCGGCCACGCCATGGTGATGGTGCTGGACTTTGCCAGGCTGATCGAGCGGGAGTTCGCGCAGGTTGCCCGCCTGACAAAGAGTGCTGTCTCGGGGAGCACCACGCAGGCAAGCAACCAGGGAATGGAGGACGCTGCCAGCGATGAGCTCCACCTTGTAAGCTTCGAGGTCGCGGAGCAGGAATACGCCATCGCCATCGAGGATGTGCAGGAGATTGTGCAGATTCCTGAGGACGTGATTCACGTGCCGTACTCGGAGTCCCACGTCGTCGGCGTGATGACTCTGCGCAGCCGCCTGCTGCCGCTGGTCAATCTGCGCGCCATGTTCGCGCTGCCGTATCGCGACCTGGATGAAAAGAGCCGTGTGGTGGTGCTTACGTTGAACGGCGTCTCGGTCGGTATGGTGGTGGATGCCGTCAGCGAGGTGCTGCGTGTCTCACGATCCGTTGTGGACGCGCTGCCCGCCATGCTGGCCCGGGAAGGCAATCTGGCCGAGGTGACCTCGATCTGTCGGCTCGACCATGGAAAGCGGCTCGTCTCCATCGTCACGGCGCGTAACCTTTTTGGACATACGGCCATCAAGGAGGCTTTGATTTCCGTGCGCGAAGACGGTGAGCATGAAAGTGAAGGGGGCGGGAAGGGGGGCAAGGTGCTCGACGAAGACGAACAGATGGTGATCTTTCGCCTCGACAAGGAAGAGTTCGGGGCGCCCATCGCAAGCGTGCAGGAGATTGTCCGCGTACCGGAGGAACTGGTTCGCCTTCCCAAAGCTCCTTCGTTTGTCGAGGGTGTCATCAACCTGCGGGGTATTGTTCTTCCCGTCGTCGACTTGCGGTTGCGCCTTGGTATGAAGCGGACCGAGCGAACCGATCGCCAGCGCATCATGGTGTTTCTCATCGCTGGGGTGCGCACTGGCTTTATCGTAGATCAGGTTGCCGAGGTGCTGAAGATTCCCAGGTCCGCGATTGAGCCAGCGCCGCACTGTCGGACGAGCAGGGCCGGCTGCTGAGCCGTATGGCTAATTTGGAGAAACAAAGGCGCATGGTGCAACTGCTGGATCCGCCTCACCTGATGGGGCAAAAGGAGCTGGTAGCGCTCGCGGCCGTTACAGGGTGAGCCCATGAAAAAACTGCTGATTGTGGACGACTCGGCTTTGATGCGCCGCCAGTTAATGACCCTTTTTCAGGCGGAGGGAGATTTCGCGATCCGCCAGGCCAGAAACGGGGACGAGGCGGTGCGCGCGTGCCGGGATTTCCAGCCGGATGTGGTGACGCTCGACATCAACATGCCGGAGATGGACGGGCTGACCGCGCTCTCGCTGATCATGGCCGAGCGTCCGGTGGCCGTGGTGATGGTCTCTTCGCTGACCGAAGCGAGCGCGCTGGTGACGTTTGAAGCTTTGCACCTGGGGGCGGTGGACTATGTGGCCAAGCCGGGCGGGACCATCACGTTGTCGACCGATCGCATCGCACCGGAACTGATTGCCAAGGTGCGCGGTGCGGCGGCTGTGCGGCCGACAGCTTTTCGCGCCAAGCGCGGTGCCTCCTCGGCGGGCGCGTCGGCCCGGCGCATCCAGGAGGAGCGTCAACAAATCGCACCGGCGCCGAACACAGCGCGAAGTGGCGCATTCGAGGGGCTGCTCGTCGTGGGTGCTTCCACCGGGGGCCCGCGCGCGCTGGAGATCGTGTTGTCGGGCCTTCCCGGAGATTTTCCATGGCCGGTGCTCGTTGCCCAGCACATGCCAGGCGCGTTTACCCGAGCCTTTGCCGATCGGCTCAACCAGTGCTGTGCTTTGAACGTCAGGGAGGTCGCCAATACCCTGTCCGTTGAGCCCGGAAATATCTACATCGGGAAGGGCAGCGCGGATGTGGTGGTGGCCAGCCGCGCGGGCAGGCTGGCGGTCCTATCTGTTCCGGAGAGTCCGCACTATCTCTGGCACCCGTCCGTCGAACGGCTGGGGCAATCGGTCCTTGAACACTTCGATGCCCGGCAAACGATCGCCGTCCTGCTCACCGGCATGGGCAATGACGGATCGGAGGCGTTCGCCGAGATCAAGAAACGAGGTGGGCTCACCGTTGCCGAGTCGGAAAAATCGTCGGTTGTGTTTGGCATGCCCGGCGAACTGGTTGCGAAGGGCGGCGCAACGGTTGTGCTTGCGGTTGAGCGCATCGCACGGCAGCTCACCGATTGGGCCAACTCGCCCTGCAGCACACGGCGGCCGGCGGAAGCTATCAAAGCTAGGTAAGGATGCACAATGACGCTGATTGCAGGCAAACCGAGTCCCCGGACGGTCAAGGCGACGCTCGATCCCCGGAGTTGGAAAGAACTTGTTTGTGTCCTCAAGACGGGCGATGAGAATGAGCGCCTCCATGCAGCCCTCGCAATGGGCGCTTACCCTGCCTCCGCCACGCTGCTCGTCGAACAGCTGCCTCGCGAGACGGCCATTTCGGTGCGGAGAGCGATTCTCGACACGCTGATGCGCCTCGACGCCCCGGCAGCCATCCGGGGGCTCACCGACTACCTGCGCTGTGAACATGTTGCGCTGCGGAATGAGGTCATCGAAGTTCTGCGGGCGCTTGGTGCGCGCGGTGACCGCGGGAGCGCCATGGCGCCCGTTCTGACTACTCTTCTTGCCGACCCCGATCCGGACCTACGCATCTTCGCAGTCAACATCCTGGAGTCGGTGCGCCATCCGCATGTCGAGCAGTGGCTCATCGATGCAATCGAGCGGGACCAGCAGGTGAATGTCTGCGCCGCGGCGCTCGACTTGCTGTGCAAGATGGGAACCGAAGCGGCCACGGAGCCGCTTCTCCGCCTCAAGGCCCGCTTTCCCTCCGAAGCGTACATCCAGTTTGCCGCTGACCTGGCGCTCCAGCGCATTCGCGAAAGCTGACCCCGCATGAGCCCAATGCTGGACCCATCCGCGCCGGACCATGGCATCAGTTACGAGGACTTTCTGAAGTTTCGCGAGTTCTTTTATCGCCGTACTGGCATTCATTTTGAGACTTCCAAGCGGTACTTCGTCGACAAGCGCCTGGCCGAGCGCATCCAGGCAACGGAGACGCAGACGTTTCGCGGGTACTTCACGTTGCTGCGGTTTCAAGTCTCCGGGGAAGAGCTGCAGGTGCTCACCAACTCCATGACCGTCAACGAGACCTATTTCCTGCGCGAGGAGTATCAGTTTCGCTGCCTGGTCGACTCGATTCTCCCCGAGATCGTGCGCGACCGGACCACGACGGATCCCGTGCGCATCTGGTGCATTCCATCTTCTTCGGGCGAAGAGCCCTACTCGATCGCCATGTACTTGCTTGAGAACTGGGCGGGCCTCTGCGCCTGGGATGTCGAGATCGTCAGCTCGGACATTGACACCAGCATTCTCCGCCGCGCGCGCGTTGGGCGCCATTCCGCTCGATCGGTGCAAAATGTGCCGGCGCCTTGGCTGCAGAAGTACTTCAAGGCGGTGGGTGAGGATTTCCAGATCTCCGATGAACTGCGTCAGGCGGTCGAGTTCACACGCGTCAACCTCTCCGCGGCCGAAGATACCCTCAAGTACCGCAACTTCGATGTGATCTTCTGCCGTAATCTGCTGATTTACTTCGACGACGTTTCACGCAAAGTCGCGGTCGACGCAATCTACGACGCTCTCAACGCGGGCGGCTATGTCTGTCTCGGCCACTCCGAGTCCATGAGCCGAATCTCGCCGCTGTTCAAAGTATGCAAGTATCCGCAGGCCATCGTATACCGGAAACCCAGGGAGGCAACATGACACCCGAGCCAGGAAACAAGCGCGTCCTCATCGTGGACAATGCCGCTACGTTGCGCCTCTACCACCGCGGCATCCTGGAAGAAGCGGGCTACGCGGTGGAAGAGGCATGGAACGGAATCGAGGGGCTGGAGAAGGCTCTGCAGACGCCTTTCGATCTCTTCGTGGTGGACATCAATATGCCCAAGCTCGATGGCTACGGATTCTTGAAAGAGTTGCGCCAGCAGAACACACGCCAGGTCCCGGCCATCATGGTCTCAACCGAGGCTGCCGCCGCCGACGAGATGGCTGCTTTCCGCGCCGGAGCCAACGGCTATCTGGTCAAGCCTGTTCGCCCCGCTCAACTGCGGGCGCACGTGCGGCTGCTGGCCGGGGAGGTTTTACGATGAATCCGCTGCTGGAGCAGTTCCTGTCGGAGTCGCGCGAGTTCTCTCAAAGCATTGGCGAAAAGCTGATGCAGTTGGAGGAGGCGCCCGCCAACCAGGAAACGATGGCCGAACTTTTTCGCTTGGTCCACACGCTCAAGGGCAATAGTGGCCTGTTCAGTTTTCCTGAGATGACGCGTGTGCTCCATGCCGGCGAAGACTTGCTCGGCATGGTGCGCGATGGACGGTCCGGCTACTCGCGTGAGCTGGCCGACCGGCTCCTCGATGCGATGGACTTCGTCCTGGTTCTCTGCGCGGACATCGAGGCCACGGAATCGATTGACCCGTCGCGCGCCCAGGATGCGGTGCGCGTCGCCAACTCCTTGCGCCAGCTGATGCCGGACGCGGCGGTCGCGCACACCGCGGGCCGCGACGGCGCCTCTGCAACCCCTGACCCATCGAGGGAATCAACGCTTAGTTTGGATCCTGTCCATCGGCCCCCGCTCAGCGAACTGACGGAATCGGCGCGCAGGGAGGCGCGGAGCCTTCTTGACGTGGGCGAGCCTCTTCACTGGATCGAATACACTCCGGCGCCTGAATGCTTTTTTCAGGGCGACGATCCCTTCCTTTGCGCGCGGCAGACTCCCGGTCTTGTTTGGGGAGGAGCATCCCACGGAGCCATTGCTTCTCCACGACGAGTTCGACACCTACCGTTGCTTGCTTCAGTTTCAACTGTTATCGTCTGCGCACCGAGCGGAGCTGAACGAGTATTTCCGTTACGTTCCCGATCAGGTGCACGTGATCGAAATCGAGCCAGGCTGGCTGGCTTCGAGCGTGCAGGGACAAGCCGCGTCACCCCGTGACCGGACGACAGGTGAGCCGCTGCAAGATGCTGAAGAGAGAGCGGCCGCCGTCGGCAGGATCCTCCAAGCCCAGCAGCAGATTCTCATGCTGGACGACCACCCCCCGTGGGAGGTTGGCAGGCTTCAATCCGTTGCGTCTGCGCTGAGCCATCTGGCCGGAGCGCTCGGTGTTGCCTCCGCTGCCGCGGAAATCGAGGCCGTATCCGCCGGGGACGTCGAGTCGGCAAGCTTGATGCTTGGATGGCTCGAAGCAAGCCGCGACCGCCTGTTGGCCGCTGGCCGCGTGAATTCGCCCAAGCCCTGCGAGGACGTCCCCGATGCTGTTGCGACGGCCGGCGGGGCGGCTCCGGCTCTCCTTTGGGACAAGAACACCCCCCAGCCTCCGGTCGAGGACAGCATCAAGTTTGGCCGGCGCACCGAAGATCAACTCGCGGTGGCGCGCAGCCTGAAGGTGGATCAAGTCAAAATCGACCGTCTGATGAGCCTGATCGGCGAATTGGCGGTGGAGAAGAACGCGCTCCCGTTTCTCGCGCAACGCGCCGAGCTGCACTATGGTGTGCGCGAGCTCTCCCGCGAGATCAAGGGCCAATACTCGACCATCAATCGCATCGCCGACGAGATGCAGGACGCCATCATGCAGGTGCGCCTGTTGGCTGTTTCCTTTGTCTTTCAGCGCTTTCCGCGTCTGGTGCGCGACCTTTCGCGCAAGCTGGGCAAGGAGGTGCGGCTGGTCCTGGAGGGGAGAACACGGAAGCGGACAAAAACATCATCGAGTCGCTTGCCGACCCGCTGATTCATATTGTGCGCAACAGCCTCGATCATGGTCTTGAAACGCCAGCCGTTCGGCGCGCCTGCGGAAAGAACGAGATGGGGACACTCACCATCCGGGGCGCACAGCAGGCAGATCGCGTGGTGATCGAAATTGTCGACGACGGCAAAGGGATCGATCCCGCGCTGATTAGGCGCAAGGCTTATGAGAAGGGTCTCATGGACGAATCGGCCCTGGAGCGCATGAGCGAGCGCGAGGTCGTCAACCTCGTCTTCGCGGCCGGTTTCTCCACCGCGGACACGGATTCCGATCTCTCCGGTCGCGGTGTGGGCATGGATGTTGTACGCTCCGCTGTGGAAAAGATGAATGGAACGGTGACCCTGAACAGCGAAGTGGGTCGGGGCACCACGGTTCGCATCTCTCTGCCCCTCTCCATGGCCGTGACGGAAGTGATGATCGTGGAGTCCGATGGCCAGCAGTTTGGAGTCCCCATGGAAGTCGTCGTGGAAACGGTGCGCGTCCCCCGGTCGGCGGTTCATACCATCAAGCAAACCAGGACGGCGGTCTTCCGTGGCCGGGTTGTTCCGCTTAAATCCTTGAACGAAGTCTTGGGGATCTCCGCGCCTCCTCTGGCGAATGTTGACGATGAACTTGCCGTGCTGCTTGTCCAGGCTGGCGGTGAAGTCCTGGGACTGATGGTCGATGGGTTCAGAGAAGCCGTCGGGTTGATCCAAAAGCCATTGAATGGCATCCTGGCGATCTACTCCGGGTCTGCTCTTTTGGGCGACGGGTCGGTCCTGATGATTCTCAATATCCGGGAGTTGCTCTAATGCCGATGACCTTCCAGAACGAGCGCATTGTGCTGCAGGGTGTGGTTGCCGTGGAAGAGGCGGAAAAGCTGCTTGAAGTACTCCACCAACATCCGCTGGACGCAGTCGATGCATCCGCGTGCACGCATCTTCACACCGCCAATCTTCAGATCCTCATGGCAGCCCGTCCGAAGATCTGTGCGTGGCCCATCCAGGCTCAGCTTCGCACCTGGCTTGAGTCCATCTTTGGCGGCGCATTGTGAAGGCGATGCCCGTTTGATGGGATCCCCCACTTGCTCCTCGACGGAGACCCGTACAGAATGGCCTGTCAGACCATCATGCCCCTGGCGGTCAGAAGACCCATCCGACCATTTATTTTGCATCGCATGGTCAGTTCGCGCGCGCGATCTCGCGTGCGAGCTTTTCCTGAGCAAAAAAGATTGATTCTAAGACTCGAATAATTGGTGGAGGCGGCGGGAGTCGAACCGGACGACAGTGTTGAAAACGCTCAGCTTATTGATTCTGGGAATGCCTGAATTGGCATGAATACCAAGATTTCCAAATCTACTGTACGGTCCCTGTACGGTGATTTCCCAGAATTCCCACAACTCCCAAACTCCACCTTCGGACGGCCCTTTTTGGCGAAAACAGCATTCTGAAGTGCGTTTGTAGTATCGCATAGGCCCGTAATCGTGCGCGAACTGC
>Ga0302320_10002261_pt1 | contig 45721 bp, 44 predicted proteins | sample Bog_T0_3_FD_202130 | JGI IMG/M metagenome (GOLD analysis project Ga0302320, IMG submission 202130) | Peat permafrost microbial communities from Stordalen Mire near Abisko, Sweden - Bog_T0_3 | ecosystem: Environmental > Terrestrial > Soil > Wetlands > Peat | place: Sweden: Abisko, Stordalen Mire...
TCGCCGGGATCGAGCCGCAGCATCACCTCGCCGAGCGAGATCAAGTCCCAGCGGCGAACGGAGTCGGGAATGAGAATGCTGTTCATAGGTCAAAGATACTTTATCGCAACTTCCCCTGGGCCGGCCGTGAAAGGCGGAGCCGCGGATTTCCCCCCTGAGTGATAATGTCTTGTGGATGAGTGTAGGGAGAGCAGATCGCCGCTCTCCATGCTCAGCGATGTCTTCAGGGTGAAGAGGAGTTGATTCATGAGCCGGAGTCTGTTTGATTTGAGCGGAAGGGTCGCTGTAGTGACCGGCGGAACCACCGGGCTGGGCCACGCAATCGCGCTGGGCCTGGCCGAAGCCGGAGCGGACGTTGTGCCCAGCTCAAGGCGGCGGGAGCAGGTGGAGAAGGTGGCCGCGGAGATTGAGGCGCTGGGCCGGCGATCGTTGCGCGTGACCAGCGACGTGCTGGAGCGGGCCTCGCTGCAGGCGTTGCACGACGCGGTCGTGAAGGAGTTCGGCAAGGTGGACATTCTGGTGAATGCCGCCGGAATCCAGCACAAGGCGCCGACCCTCGAGGTGGCCGAGGCCGATTGGTCGCGGGTGATCGAAACCAACCTGACCGGAACCTGGCGGGCCTGCCAGATCTTTGGCTCGACGATGGTTCGCGCGGGGTATGGGCGCATCGTCAACATCGCCTCGCTGACCTCATTTGTGGCCTTCTATCAGGTCGCGGCATACGCGGCCAGCAAGGGCGCGGTAGCCTCGCTGACCAGGACGCTGGCCATTGAACTGGCAAAGACCGGGGTGAATGTGAACGCCATTGCGCCGGGAGTCTTTCCAACGCCGCTCAATGCCACACTGATTCAAGGCACGCCGCGCGGTCAGGAACTGATTCTGCGCACACCGATGGGCCGATTCGGCGAGCCGCGGGAGGTGGCCGGAGCGGCAGTTTTTCTGGCCTCGGAGGCTGCTTCATTTGTCACCGGCGAAGTGATCGCCGTCGACGGGGGCTTCCTGGCCAGCGGAGTGAATCAGTAGATAGCTGACAGTTGGCAGCTAACAGCTCACAGTTAGCTGTTGGCTGTAAGCTGTCAGCTTGAAGAGGATGGTACGATGAAGATCACCAGCGCCAGCGTGAACATCACCTCTCCGGGCAGAAATTTCGTCACGCTGAAGATCGAGACCGATGAAGGCATTTACGGCCTGGGCGATGGAACGCTGAACGGGCGCGAGCTTGCGGTGGCGAGTTATCTTACCGAGCATGTGATTCCCTGCATTATCGGCCGCGATCCTTTTCAGACTGAAGACCTCTGGCAGTATCTCTATCGCGGCGCTTACTGGCGGCGAGGCCCGGTGACCATGTCGGCCATTGCCGCGGTGGATGTGGCCCTGTGGGATATCAAGGGCAAGGCGCTGAATACTCCGGTCTACAACTTGCTGGGAGGCAAGAGCCGCGAGGGCGTGCTGGTCTACTGCCATGCCACTGGCAAGGATATCGACCATGCTCTCGAAGATGTGGCGCGGCACAAGGAGATGGGCTACAAGGCCATCCGCGTACAGAGCGGCATTCCGGGGCTCTCGACGACTTACGGCATCTCGAAGGGACCGGGAAACTACGAGCCTGCCGAGCGAGGGCTGCCCTCGGAGCACGAGTGGTCCACCGAGCTTTACCTGCGTCACGTTCCCGAGCTGTTTGCGCGTGTGCGCGAGAGTTTTGGCGAAGAGCCGCACCTGTTGCACGACTGCCACCACCGGCTCACGCCCATCGAGGCCGCGCGGCTGGGCAAGGAACTGGAACCCTACCATCTCTTCTGGATGGAGGATCCCACGCCGGCCGAGTTGCAGGAGGGGTTCAAGCTGATCCGCCAGCACACTACCACGCCGATTGCGGTGGGCGAGGTCTTCAATTCAATCTGGGATGCGCACGACCTGATCCGCAACCAGTGGATCGACTACCTCCGCATGTCGCTGGCGCATTCGGGGGGCTTTACGCACCTGAAGAAGGTTGCCGACTTTGCTGAACTCTATCATGTGCGGACCGGCTTTCACGGAGCGACGGACCTGTCGCCTGTGACCATGGCCGCTGCGCTGCACTTCGACACGGCGATCCATAACTTCGGCATTCAGGAGCACATGCCGCACACCGCGGAGACCGACCAGGTCTTCCCACATCAGCACACATTCAAGGACGGGCTGATGTTCCCTGGCGATGCGCCCGGACTTGGTGTGGACCTTGACGAGGCGCTAGCGGCGGCGTATCCCTATCAGCGCGCCTATCTGCCCATCAATCGCAAGCTCGACGGAACATTGACGGACTGGTAACCGCGAATGCGGCATCGGAGAGAAGGCAAAGCCAGCCACTCCATCTCGCATTGGAGATGATACCTTTGCTGTTTTCGTTTCTCGCTCAGGCCAGCGCGAGGTTGAGATTGTCGATTGCTTCGTCGATCTCCCGCGTGTTCTTGAAACCCACGGTAGCGCAATCAATCCCGGCATGCTGGAATGCAAAGCGCATCGCCGCCTGACGGTCTTCATGGCGAGTGAAAGTACCGTCGCCAACCAGTTTCATGCTGATGACGCCCATGCCATCTCTCTTCACCTGCTGAACGTGCTCCACCACTTCCGCAATGTTGCCTGGGTTATTGTCGTCGGGTATGGGCCCGTCCATGCGAGTGCCGTTGTGATTCATGCGGATCATCGCGACTTCGAGCCATTTGTTGCCGGGCATCTCGCGAAGCGCGGGCAGGCCATGGACCGAAGCGCCGCGCGTGCGGATGATCTTCTTTGATTGCGCCTGGAGAATGCCGTCTTGCCAGCGTGTTGTCTTCGCCACCCAGTTGGGGGTGTGCTGCCAGTGAAGCAGCATGATGTCGAAGTATTCGGTATCGGAGGTGCGAAGCATCTCTTCGAAACGCTGATGCGTATCGGCTCCTTCATCGGTCGTCACCTTGGTCATCAGTTGATAGCTCTCTCGAGGCAGGCCTTTGAGCGCTTTGCCGAGCATGGCGGGGGTGGCGTAGGCTTCAGCGGTTTCAAAAAAGCGGATGCCGCGGTCGTAAGCATAATGAATGAGCCGGGTAAACTCCTTCTGGCCGAGGGCCGCCTGCACATAGCCGTTGTTGCTGCCGGTGCCGAAGGCGAGGCGCGTGACTCTCATGCCTGATTTGCCGAGAGTGACCGTGTCGGTGGCTGTGCGGGCCATGCCTTGCAATGGGAGAGCCCCGACGCTGCCGGCAGCTCCAACGGCAAGCGAGGCTTTGAGGAATTCGCGACGGGAAAGTGGACGCATGAGAACCTCCAGGATTGGCCGGACGGCAGGGGAAAGCGGCCATTGCCGAGATGGTAACACGAGGGCGGGCGCCAGCGAGAGTCTCAGTTTGATGCAAGGTTGCCAGGGGCCGCTATGGGATTCTCATCAACGCCAATCCGTAGAGATTGAGTTCAGAATAACGCCGCGTTCCGCTGGCAAGACTGCTTCCAGGGCAACGGAATCTGGAGTGAACGCGAAATGACGGATGCCAGCACGGAAGCCAGCCAGGGAGCGCATCGCGCTCCCCGGCTTGGAGTTGGTTGTCAGTTGGCCTTCACGGCGAAGCTCTGCGAGACCAGCGGGGCTGCCGAGTAGGTGGTGTTGCCGGTCTGCGTGGCGTGAATCACGCAGGTTCCTGCTGTGACCATCGTGGCCGTCGTTCCGGTCACAGTGCAGACTGAGGTTGTTGCCGACGTGAAGCTCACCGCGAGGCCTGAGCTGGCCGTGGCCGACAGCGTCACGTTGGCCCCAGCCACCTGGCTCGCAATCGTCGGGAAGGTAATCGTCTGCGCGGCCAGATGCACGACCACATTCTGCTGCACCTGGGGAGCGGCGCTGTAGTCCGCGTTGCCCGCCTGCGTGGCCTGCAGGATGCAGGTGCCGGAGGTGAGCAGCGAGGCTGTTGTGCCCGCGACCGTGCAGACCGAAGGCGTGGTGGAATTAAACGCGACCGTCAGCCCCGAGCTGGCCGTGGCCGTCAGCGGCAGAGTGGAGGCTGCGTACTGGGTTGCGGTGATCGCCGGCCAGGTGATGGTCTGCGGATTCACATGCACAACAAAGCTCTGCGAGACCAGCGCGGCAGAGGCATAGAGACTGCTGCCCGCCTGAGTTGCGTGGATGACGCAGGTTCCGGTGGCGATCAGCGAGGCCGTCGCGCCGGAGACCGTGCAGACTGAGGTCGTGGCCGAGGCGAAGGCGACGGTGAGGCCGGAGCTGGCCGTGGCCGACAGGGGCACGCTCGACAGGACGTACTGCGTGCCTGTGATGGCGGGGAAGGTGATCGTCTGCAACGCGTCATGAACAAGGAAACTCTGCGTGACCAGGGGCGCGACGGAGTAGACGGTGTTGCCCGCCTGCGCGGCATGAATGTAGCAGATGCCGGGGGCGAGCAGCGAGGCTGTCGAGCCGGAGACGGTGCAGATGCTCGGCGAGATGGAGGAGTAGGTGATGGGCAGCCCGGAGCTGGCCGTGGCCGTCAGTGTCACCTCGGTCAGGGCGTACTCGGTGGCAGTGGGGGCTGGGAAGGTGATGGTCTGCGCGGCGAGATGAACAGCGATATTCTGCTGCACCATGGGCGCGGCTGCATAAGCACTGTTGCCGGTTTGCGTGGCCTGAATGATGCAGGTGCCCTGAACCAGCAGCGAAGCGGTTGTGCCCGAGAGGGTGCAGACGGCAGGCGTGGTGGTGGCGAGACTAACCGGAAGGCCGGAGCTGGCTGTTGCGCTCAGAGGCAGAGTAGAGGCGGCATACTGAGTCGCGGTGATGGCCGGGAAGCTGATGGTCTGCGGCGCCTTGGTGACCGTGAAGTCTTGCGAGACCAGTGGGGCGGCCAGGTAAAAGGTGTTGCCCGCTTGGGTCGCGTGGATGACGCACGTACCGGGTGTCAAGAGCGAGGCCGTCGTACCCGACACAGAGCAGACGGCGGGCGTGGCCGAGGCGAAGCTGACCGTCAGGCCGGAACTGGCAGTCGCCGACAGGAGCAGTTGCGTCAGCGCGTACTGGGTTCCGGTGATGGGTGTGAAGGTGATGCTCTGCGGGTTCGGGGCGTTGATGGTCAGAGCTTGTGGGGACGAGGTGCTGACTTCATACGTGGCATTGCCGGAGTAGCTCGCCGTAATGCTCAAGGCGCCAGCTGCAAGCGAAGAGGTGGTCAGTGTGCCGGTTCCATTGGCGCCGAGTGTGATGGTGCCGAGAGTGGTTGCCGGATTTGCAGCGGTGTTGGTCAGGATCACGGTTCCGGTGGGAGTGGGCGTGGTCTGCGTGGTCGGAGTCACGGTAGCGGTGAATACCACGGATTGATGGGTCTCGGCGGTTGCCGTCGAAATCGTGAAGACTGTGGCCGTCGGATCGCGCACCGGCGAGATCTTGCCGAAGTAGGTGCGGTTCCAGCCGCCCAATGCCGTTGTGGCGTAGGCGCCGGGAGTGGCCGTGCTTGCATTCCACGTACCGCTGTCGGCGCCATACGCGGCGAAGTAGATGTTGCCGTCGGCGTCGAGGGCCATGCCGTTGTTGATGGTGTAGACATTGCCGGCCGAGGGGCTTTGGTTACCCACCGGGGTGGCGAAGATCAACTTGCTGCTATCCGGGGAGAAGGTCGCCACGAATGCATAACTCGATCCGTTGCCGGGACGGGGCTCAAGCGGATTGAGGAAGGGCAGATCATAGGTATAGTTCTGGTCCCAACCGTACAGGTAGACGCGCCCCTTGGCGTCGAAGCCGATGACATCTCCATAACCGGAGGAATATTGGTTGCCGCTGAAGTAGGTTGACCACACATAGGCGCTGCCCGAGGGGTTGATCTTGGTCAGGAAGGCTGTGTCGTTGCAACCATACGCGGCTCTGAAGTTCGTGCAGGTGGAGCTGTACGCGCCTGGCGTGGTGGGATAGCTTCCACTGGTGGTAAAGCCGGTGACGTAGGCGTTGTTCGCGCTATCCGCGGCCAGGCCCAAGACCTGATTGATGGGACCGCCCTGGATTTCGGGTCCGCCGATGTAGGTCGCATACTTGAGCGAATCCTGCCCCGACTGCGTTGTGTCGAATGCGGCAAGCCAGGCTGTGTCCCCTTCGCAGAGGCCGCTTTCTGTCCCGCCGTTGTAAGCGCTTTGCGGAACGCACGCAGGCCTCACTGATCCGGCAGTTGTGGGCACGTCGTCTGAGCTGGTGTACCCGCCCACATAGGCGATTCCATTGGGTCCGACCGCAAATGCCAACGGCTGAATGAAGCCAAAATTCTGACCTGCCGTGCCCGTTGCGCCCAAGAGCGTGGAGTAGAGCAGCGTGTGCCCATCCGCGCTGAGCTCTGAGAGCGTCGTAACCTGCTGGGCCAGATTCGCGCCCTGGAACGCGCTCGCCGTGACGGGAAAAGGAACCGTGCTGCTTTGGGGATACCAGTTGTCAACGGGCACACCGCTCGAGAGGTACTGCTCGGAGCCTTGCATAAAGCTGGTGAAATAGATGTTGTCCGAGCTGTCGAGTGCCAGGCCATTGGGATAGGTGGCAAAGGTGCCGCCGAAGAAGGTGCTGTAAAGCAGAGTGGCGCCGGTGGGATCCAGCTTGGCGATGAACAGCGTTGGGCCACCGGAGACCCACTCAGTTCCACCGCCTGCAAAGTAGCCGTCGCAACTCGGCGCTATCGGATAAAAGTCAGAAGGGTCACCGCCAACGACACCTTTCATCTGATAATACGGCATGCACAGCGATTCAATGGCATCGGCGGTAATCGGAAAATCGTTAGACCCCGTCTGGCCGAGAACAATGGCGTCGCCCGCCGTGTCTATAGCAACAGCCTGCCCTTGGTCAGAGCCGGAGAAGCCATGCAGGTAGGTGGAGTAGACCAGCGATGTGCCGTCGGCGCTGATCTTGGTTATAAATGCCGAACCGAGGTACCCCTCAGCCTCCCCCCCGCAGCGGACGTAGTTGTGGGCCGCCGCAACCGCGGAGTCTTGATTGCAAGTAGTCTGGTAAGCTCCCGATGTAACGGGAAAGTCGACGTCGCTGGTTGAGCCGGTGAGGATGATTTCGCCGGACGCATCCACTGCCATTCCGTTGGCCTGAGTCTCATTGTTGCCGGTGCCCAGCACGCCAACGAAGACAAACGTGGGGTCGATGACCAGCTCGCGGCTATGATCGTAGGCGCCGAGCTGGAAGCTCACCTGCTGCCCCTGCTTGCCATCGGCGATGGCGAAGCTGCCTTCCACCGGTTGCCGCGCGCCGTTCTTGATCTGATAGACCACCGGCTTGTCGAAGCGAAGCTCCGGGCCGCCGCTCACGGGCAGCACCAGATCGCCGTTGGCTGCCAGAGCGGCCTTGGAGCCATCGAAGCGCAGCTTGATCGCCGAGGCATCCGCGCCCGGCGCAACCACAAAGTCGTACTCCAGCTCTCCGCGATGTCCGTAATAGACCAGGTCTACGCCGGGGTAGACACCCTTCATGCGCACCTTGCCGTACATCGGCACATTGTGCTGCCACTTGGCGGGGTCGTTTCCGGTGAAGTAGTTCGCTTTGCCGGATTGAAGATCCTCTCCGCCGGTCTGCTCAGGGTTTCTAGCTCCGAGCAGGCTCATCCGCACGGCGCTGGAGGTGATGCTGGGCTTCATATCTTTCAGATCGGTCGCTCCCCGTTTGGGCGGAACGATCTTGTTCATCTCCAGCACAGCGTCATCGCCGGCGAGAAAGAGCGTATACTCTGGTCCCCGCGCCAGCCACTGCACATTGCCGGAGGTCTGGCCGAGGTTCGGCTCAAAGCTGAGGGGCAGCTTGCCGTAGTTAATCACAGCCTGAGCCGAAGGGGCGGCTTTGCTGGACGAAGGCGCTGTGGCGTGACTGGTCTGGCCAAATGCGGCAACACCGAGTGACCCAAGGCAGAGTGTTGTGAAGATGCGTAGCAGATTTCCCGCGGTCATGGAAGACCTCCTGCATGGTACGCGCCATCCATCAGGAAACCGCATCAGCTTTCCAATTGTTTTTTTGGGGACGCTCGGAACAAGTCTCGGTCGCGGACCGAGATCCCCTCAGGGGCTAACCTGCATTTCTCACGGCCAGATCGACGCTCTGTAGCGCCGACCTCCTGGTCGGCTGTACTGGCGGCGTCCTCGCCGCCGGAGCAAAGCCTCGTTCATTGATACCGTTTGCACACACCGTGACGGAGCGGACGGTGTCCGGCGTGGGCCGGGAGACCCACGCTACAGCCGGCCAGGAGGCCAGCGCTACAAATTCGTTGACGCGCCTAGTGAGAAATGCGGGTTAAAGCCGGGGTTCGTTTTGCGGCCTTTGCGGCACGACTCAACAGGCTGCGGAGAAACTCGGGATTTCAGGTGAAACTGGCGGGAAGCGTCCCTCCGTGGCTAAAGCCAACGTTGATTCTATTGGCCTTGCACGGGGGTTAAAACCCCCGTCTCCCTCCGCATCATGTTTTTCCGGAGCCTGTAACGTCGTGCCTTTTCAAAGCATCGAATTAACCAGAGGTTCTTTGGACTCACTCCCGGCCAGAGATGACTTGCCAGCCACTCGGCCGCTCTACTTTTGCGCCAGCCTCGCCTGAATATCGAGCAGGAGCTGGTGAGCCTCCGCGCTCATCTGCTTTGCGCCCGCAGAAATCGAGCCCGTTGAGAGCAGCTTGTCCGCTATCTCGGCGTGCGGCAATGCTTCCTGATCGCGATGCTGCCCAGCCAGCGCTCGCGCCCAGATGAGGTGGGATGCGCCGAACCGCCGATCGGTGGGCGCGACCTTTCCCTCCTGGACGGCCACCAGTTCCCTGGCAGCCTTTTCCCCTTCGGGAAAATGGCCTGTTTCGACATATGCCTTGGAGAGAAAATAAAGCGGTTCGGCCAGGTCGGGGCTGGAGCCCATCAGCTTCCTCCAGGTAGGCATGGCCGTTTCCATCATGGGTAAGGCTTCCTGCGCTCGCCCAAGCTTCATCAGCGCACCGGCCCAAAACTCCTGCTCGGTAAGCGCTCCACGGCTCTCCGCGCCCGAGCACTTCGCATATCCTTCATAGGCGCGCTGATAGAGCGGCAGGCTGCCTTGCACATTGCCGCGCATTTCGGTGACATAGGCCAGATCTCCATAGACCTCCGACTGATCGCACAGGGCGAGGGGGTCCTGGCCATACACCTGCAGAGCTCCGTTAAAAGCCTGCTCGGCCTCATCCAAGCGACCGCGCAACTCAAGATCCTGGCCAAGCGTATACAGAGCATCGGCGGTCTCGCGCGGGGAGAGGTTATTGTCGCGGCACTCTTTCACGGCGAAGTGCAGCAGGCGCAGGTTTTCATCGCTGTGATAGCCGTTATTGTCGCGGTTCCACGCATAAAAGATCGCGCTCCAGGCGCGCACTGAGGGAGGGATGCCGGATTTGCGGGAAAGCTCAAGCGCATGCGCGGTAAGCGCTTCCCCGGCCTCCATCTGTCCCTGCAGGTAAGCGATATTCCCTGAGAATGCCTCCGATTCCGCTTCAGCGCGAATGTCTTTTGCGGCCTTTGCGCTCGCGACGGTCTGCGTAAGAACCTTCTGCGCGCCATCCAGATCGCCGTTCTCGTACATCGATTCGGCAAGACCCATCTGCGCCTCGCGCAGATCGGAAGGATCCTTGATGTACTCGGGCAATATCTTCACGCCAAGCGCAAGGAACTCCGGAACGGTGGCCGACGGCTTGCCGGTGTAGTTGGAGTTCGCCAGCTTGAAGAGCCTGTACATAAAGGTCTGCATGCGCAGCGCCCGCTGGCCTTGGCGGAGCGCCTGCTGCTGCCGCCACCCCGCATAGCCGAGGCTGGCCAGCAATGCCATTGCCGCCAGCAGCGTTGCCGCGGCAGCTCCGCGATGGCGGCGGATGAACTTGCTGAATCGGTAGAGCGCGGTCTGCGGGCGGGCGAGCACCGGCCGGCCGCCGAGATACCGCTGAATATCGGTGATCAGCGAGTCGATCGAGGGATAGCGATCCCTGGGACGGGGATTCAGGCACTTTTGGGCGATCGTTGCCAGATCGCCGGCGAGCAATTGCCGCAGACGATTTTCCGAGAGTCCGCGGTCTCCCGCCGCGGCGCCCGTGACCGCATCGGGCAGCCGATCCGGCTCCTGTTCCCTGATTGCCCGTTCAATCATCACAGCCACGGATGCCCCATGGCCAGGCCTCGACCCGGCCAGCAATTCAAACAGGACGGCGCCCAGCGCGTAAATATCGCACGAGGTCGTGACCGGCTCGTTCCGCAATTGTTCGGGACTGGCGTAGGCCGGGGTGGCCATGACGGTTGTGGTCAACAGACTGTCCGGCTCGATCAGCTTCGATGTTCCAAAGTCCAGCAACTTCACTGTGCCGTCACTGGTGACGAGGATATTCGACGGTTTCAGATCAAGATGCACAATCAGGTTGCGGTGCGCATAGGCAACCGCGTCGCACACGCGAAGAAATAGTTGCAGCCGTTCGGCAATCCCCAGCTTGCGCGCATCGCAGTAGGCGTCAAGATGCACGCCGTCCACGTATTCCATCACCAGGTATGGCTGCCCGTTCTCGCTCAGCCCCGCGTCCAGCATCCTGGTAATGTTGGGATGATCCAGTGAGGCAAGGATGTGCTGTTCGCGGTGGAAGCGCTCAACAAATGCGGGACCAACGGAGTGCGGCGCCAGCACTTTCAAGGCTGATCGCTGCAAAGCGCCGCCCATCAGGCGTTCCACCAGATAAACCGCGCCGATGCCGCCCGTCCCCACGTGCCGGATCAGCGTGTAGGGACCGATCTTGCCGGAGGGAAACTGCACCTGGGCGGGGATGGGAGCCGGCGCGACCTCCGCTTCCTCAACACCCGACGCATTGAAGATATCCATCGCCCGGCGGCGAAGCTCTTCATCGGGACACTTCTCGGCCAGGACGCGCTCGCGGTCCGCTTCGGGCGTGGCCTCGGCAAGATGAAAGAGTTCCTGAAGCAACTGCCAGTTGTCAGCGTCTTTTCGCATGGCCGCCTCTCCAGGTGGGCGCTTCTTCAGGTTGGCGCGAAACAGGGCAAGAGTGCGTCATGCGCTAGGACGAATGGAGACGGTCATACAACCAGCCCCGCACGAATCTGAGTTCCCGGTCCACGGTAGCCTTGGAGGCGCCGAGCAACTCCGCCGTCTCCTCTGCCGTAAAGCCCAGGAAGAAACGCAGCTCGACCATCCTGCACTTGCGCGGGTCCAGTTGCTCCAGCTCCTCCAGAACCCTGTCCAGGTCCATCATCTCCGCGGGCCGGGCATCGATCCACGCCATGTCCGCATGAAGTGGAACGGGAGTTCCGCCGTCGCGCTTCTGTCTTCCCTCGGAGCGTGCCTGATCGACCAGAATCCGGCGCATGAGGCGCGCGGAAAGGCTGTAGAAGTGTTCGCGATCCTCAAAACGAAGACTGCGCTGCCGGACCAGCTTCAGGAACAACTCATTGACTACGCTGGTCGGCTGCAGCAGATTCTCAGGCCGCTCCCCGCGAAAAAGTGAACCGGCGATCCTTCTCAATTGCGGATATACAAGCTCGAAAAGGTGCTCGACGACCGCGGGATCTCCCGCATTCCAATCGCGGAGAAGCAGCGTAATTTCACCCGGCTGCGTCATGGAGACGGTTCCTTGGAGGAGGTATGCACAATTCTAAGCGATTTACCGGACAGCACCAATTCATATAGCTTATCTTGTACGGCGCGCTTCATGTGCGCGTGCTCTTCGGCTTCGACGCAATGGCGCCGTGCTTCGAAACGTGCTCCTCGATGAACTGTTGGAGCACGGTTGTCATACCCAAGCCCTTTGCCGCGACGCAGAGCCATCGCATGAACCTGATTTGCAGACTATCTCCGCCATCCTGCTGCCCTGAAGCTGGATCGGTCGTCCAGGACGGATCGATCCGATCGGTACCCCTGAACGGCCGGGCACATCCCTAACATTTCAGACCGGGCGCATGCCTGACACTTTCTCCTGATCAGGAAGGTTTTGATTTCCGTTTCAGGGGCAGCCGCGTCTGAAGCGAGCCGGGAAGCGCACTGTGTGCGCTTCCCGGCGTTGACTTGGTTGCTAGTTGTGATCCAGGCATTGCCTCAGGGGCTAAAGCCCGCAATTGCTTTGCTGCGTTTGCGGCATCCTTCGACAAGCTCAGGACCGGCTAAAAGTCGTGCCCTGATACGAGGCGGCGCCGTGACAGAAAGTGAATTCCGGAGACGAAACGAATCCTTATGACACGCGCTAAGCCAGCGGCTCGAAGCGGGCCTGGAAGAAGCGCAGGTACTTGGGCTCGTAGACCATTCTCAGGCCGCGGATAGTGGCCCTTTCGGCAAAGACCGACTCTACCGACTCGGCTACTACGTCCATGTGGGCCTGGGTGTAGACGCGGCGGGGAATGGTGAGGCGCACCAGCTCCAGCTTTGGCTTGTTCTCTTCGCCGGTCTCCTTGTTTCTTCCCGCCGAAACGATGCCGCGCTCCATGGAACGGACGCCGGAGTCGCGGTAAAGCGCCGCGGTGAGTGCCTGCGCCGGATACTGCTCCTGGGGAATGTGCGGCAAGAATGCGCGCGCGTCGAGGAAGACGCCGTGGCCGCCGATGGGCTCGACGATGGGCACGCCGGCGTCGATGAGCTTTTGGCCGAGATAGAGGACCTGGCCGACGCGGGCGCGGATGTGATCCTCGTGCAGGGACTCTTCGATGCCCGTGGCCAGCGCTTCCATATCGCGGCCAGCCATGCCGCCGTAGGTGTGCAGCCCCTCGTAGATGACCGCGAGGTTGGCGGCGTCTTCGTAGATGGCGTGGTCGTTGACGGCCAGGAATCCGCCGATGTTGACCAGCGGATCCTTCTTGGCGCTCATGGTGCAGCCGTCGGTGTACGAGCAGAGTTCGTTCACGATGGAGGCGATAGTGCGGCCCTGGCAGCCGGGCTCGCGGCATTGGATGAAATAAGCGTTCTCGACGACGCGCGCGGCATCGAGAATGACGCGGATTCCGTGCTGGTGGGCGAGTTCGCAGACCGCTTTGACGTTGCCCAGCGAGATGGGCTGGCCACCGGCCATGTTCACCGTGGCGGCAATGCTGATGTAAGGAATGCGGGCGGCGCCATAGGTCCGGATGACCTCTTCCATCTTGTCGAGGTCCACGTTGCCCTTGAAGGGGTGCGGGTTGCGGGGGTCGTGGGCCTCGGGAATGATGATGTCAACGAATGTGCCGCCGGCCAGCTCCTGATGAAGGCGGGTGGTGGTGAAGTACATGTTGCCGGGAACGATGTCGCCGGGCTTGATGAGTGTCTTGGAAAGGAGGTTCTCCGCGCCGCGGCCCTGGTGGGTGGGAACGACGTATTTGTAGCCGTACCAGGTCTGGACGGCCTCTTCAAGCCGGTAAAAGCTGCGGCTGCCGGCGTAGGCCTCATCGCCCATCATCATGGCGGCCCATTGGCGGTCACTCATGGCCGTGGTGCCGGAATCGGTCAACAGGTCGATGTAGACATCATCCGAGCGGAGCAGGAAGGTGTTGTAGCCGGCCTCGCGGATGGCTGCTTCCAGCTCCTGGTGGGTGGGAATCCTGACGTGTTCAACGACTTTAATCTTGAACGGCTCTGCCCATGTGCGCCTGCCTGCTGCCATCTTGTCCACTCCTTTTTGCCCATTGCAACATTGGTCGTCCGGGAGAGTTGCAATGGAATAGAACAGCATACGCCAGGGATTGGGCATCTTTGAAGACGAATTCGCTGTTATTTTTGCAAGATCGTGGTGACCTGTTCAATTATTTGCGCATATACTTTATGAACGTTAATCGGATTCGAAAAGGAGGCACGGAATGACCGATTCCGGCAAGGAAAAGCTCCCGGATTCGCTGGGATGGAAGCTGCTGATGGAGCTGCAAAAGGATGCCCGCGTCTCGTTTGCCGAACTGGGCCGGCGGGTGGGGCTGTCGACGCCGGCCGTGGCGCAACGCGTGCGGCGGATGGAAGACGAGGGCATCATCCGCGCCTACCGGGCCGAGATCAGCCCGTCGCATGTGGGGTTGCCGATCACGGCCTTCATCCGCATGAGCATTATGGGCGAAGTGCTGAACAAGCTGACTGCGCAGGTCCGCTCGATGCCGGAGGTGGTGGAGTGCCACCGGGGGACGGGAGCGGACTCGTTCATCATGAAGGTGAATGTGGTTTCGGTGGAGCATCTGACCGACGTAATCGACCACCTGACGCCCTTCGGGACCACGTCCACGTCGCTGGTTCTGACCTCTATCGTTGAAAGGAACCTGCTGGGGCCGGAGAATCTGGAGTGGCCGGGCGCATAGGCGGGAGATTGATGCGGCGTCTCTGGCTTCTTGAAGGCCCTCCCTGTCGCTGGCAGGCCCTGCGCTGATAGACTTCCCCGGACAGGGAATTTCCGTGGGATGGCTTGCGGACCCTTGGAGGCTTATCGTGCCCGAGTTTCAACCTTTTGTTCCCGCCGGCGATAATCGCCCGGAGTTCACGCTGCGCGCCGTTCTGCTCGGCTCCTTCTTCGGCATCATCTTCGGCGCGGTCACCGTCTATGTCGGCCTCCGCGCCGGCCTCACCGTGGCCGCGTCCATTCCCATCGCGGTGCTGTCGATCAGCATTCTGCGCGCCTTTGGCCGCAGCTCGATTCTGGAGAACGTGATCGTCCAGACCACCGGCAACGCCGGCCAATCGATTGCCGCGGGCGTCATCTTCACGCTGCCCGCTTTGATCTTCCTGGGCTTTGATCTCGAGTACTCGCGCATCTTCATGCTGGCGCTGATCGGCGGCTTTCTCGGCGTACTCTTCATGGTGCCGCTCAGGAAGCAACTCATCGTCGAGGAGCACGGCAACCTGGCCTTCCCCGAGGGCACGGCCTGCGCCGACGTGCTCATTGCCGGCGAGAAAGGCGGTTCGTTCGCCAGCCGCGTCTTCTTTGGCCTCGGCCTGGGCGCGCTCTACGCCTTCTTCCAGAATGAAAACCTCTTCGGCGCATGGCCGGGCACGCCTGAATTCCGCCCCGACTTCGGCCCGCAGCACGTGCTCAAAGGCTCGTCCATCAAGGCCGACGCCACCAGCGAGTACATGGGCGTGGGCTATATCATCGGCCCGCGCACGGCCGGTGTCATGTTTGCGGGCGGCGTCCTATCCTGGCTGGTGCTGATGCCCTTGATCTACTTCTTCGGCAAGGCGCTGCCCGGTCCTGTTTATCCCGGCACCGTCCCCATCGCGCAGATGGGCCCCAGCGATCTCTGGATCACCTATATCCGTCCCATGGGAGCCGGCGCAGTCGCCGCCGCCGGACTCATTACCCTCATCAAGACCATGCCCACTATCTTCGCCGCGCTCAGCTCCGGCTTCAGGATGATGCGCAAGGGCAAGGACGCAGCAGCCGCCAAGCCCCTCCGCACCGAGGATGATTTTTCCATGGGCATGGCGCTCATCGGCTCCGCCCTGCTGGTCGTTCTCATGTTCTTCTTCCTCTACTTCAAGCCGGTGCCAGGAGCGCAACTCGGAGTCATTGAAAACCTAGCCGCCTCGCTGCTCATCGTCTTCTTCGGATTCCTCTTTGTCACCGTCAGCTCGCGCATCGTGGGCCTCATCGGATCCTCCGCCAACCCCATCTCCGGCATGACCATCGCCACGCTGATGGCCACCAGCGCCATCTTCCTGGTCGCGGGCTGGACCGCCCCGGCCTTCGGCGCTCTCGCCATCACCATCGGCGGCGTCGTCTGCATCGCATCCGCCGAAGCCGGCGATACCTCGCAGGACCTCAAGACCGGCTTCATCGTCGGAGCCACGCCGCGCAAGCAGCGCTACGCGTTCCTGATCGGCATCGTGGTCTCAACCTTCGCCATCGGTTATACCCTCCAGAAAATGAACACCGTGTTCACGGAGTTCCACGCGGCGCCGCAGGCCTGGGATCTCTCCGTTCCGCACTCCGGCGTCGCGGAGCAGTCCAACCCCGAGGGACTGAATGACCGGATTCCGGTGATCGGCGCGGACAAGAAGACCACGATGCACCCCAAAAGCGATTACATCGTGCTCAACGCGCTCGGCTCCTCGGAGCTGGCTGACGGCAAGTACCTCTACTCGCCCGCCACCAAGCAGATCGAGGTGCAGTGGATTCCCGGCATCGGCAGCGAGAAAATTGCCGCGCCCCAGGCCCGCCTCATGGCCACGGTTATCAGTGGCATCCTCAGCCGCAAGCTGCCCTGGGGACTGGTGCTGCTGGGCGTCTCCATCGTCTTCACCGTCGAGCTGCTGGGCATTCGCTCTCTGGCCTTCGCCGTCGGCGCCTATCTCTCCATCGGCACCACTCTGGCCATCTTTGTCGGCGGCATCATGCGCTGGATGGTCGACGCGGCCGTCAAGAAGGCCGGCGGCGACGCGAATGCCGAGGGCGACGTCTCGCCCGGCTCGCTCTTTGCCTCCGGCCTGATTGCCGCCGGCGGCATCGCCGGCCTGGTCGGCGTGGCGCTCAAGGGCTACGCGATGACGGTTCATCCCGACAATCCGCTCAGCCCCATCCACTTCCATCTCACCGACAACCCCAAGGTCTCGGTGCTAGCCTTCGCCATGCTGGCCGGTTCGCTCTACTACTTCGCCCGCAAACCGCTGAAGAAGTGAGGCGGTTTCCCGCTTATGAAGGTCAAGGAGCGATCCTGGCTAGGGCAATCGCATGAAACAATCTTGTTGGCCAGGCCAGTTCCGATTTCTATCGCGCCGGAGGCGCAATGGTGGTTAGCCCCGCGCTTCAGCGTGGGGAAAGGGGCCAGCAATAGCCAGTCAGCCCCGTAGGGGCGGCGCAAACGGCGAAATTGTCATCACGATAACGTTTATGCGATTGCCCTGCGATCATGGTTTCGACATCTGAAGCAATCTTCGAGATTGTGATAAAGTTAGAGCGCGAGGTTGTGCATGAAGCCCAAAAGAACATTCACCGTCCTGATTGAGCAAGACGAAGAGGGCTATCTCGTTGCCACAGTTCCAGCCCTTCGCGGCTGCCATACGCAGGCGAAAAGCCTCGATACTCTGATGAAGCGCGTGCGGGAAGTCATCGCCCTGTGCCTCGAAGAGGACAAGAACCAGCCCGGCGCGCTGGAACTGGTCGGCATCCAGCAAGTCACCGTATGACGCGCCTTCCGCGACTTAGGGGAAGAGAACTGGTCCGCGCCCTCGAAAGCGCGGGCTTTACCGTGGACCGGACCCGCGGAAGTCATCTCTTCCTCAAACATGCCGACGGCAGAGCCACTACCGTTCCCATCCATTCCGGCGAAATCATCGGCCCTGGTCTGCTGCGAGCAATCCTGCGCGACGTGGAGATCTCTGTCGACGAGCTGGCGCACTTGCTTTAAGTGGTTCGTCTCTTCGATGTCGCTCTTCGCTCGTATACTCGCCGTATTACTTCGCGCGCAAGCCGCAAAAGAAGTAGGCGAAAGGACCGCAGATACGCTCCCGCATGTTAGAAATTAGAAAACGTTGTGTAGCGGCCGTCCATTTCCGTTGACAGCCCGTCGACGGCTTGATAGCATGAGACGTTCCCGGCTGCTAGGAGAATTCCATGCCCGATTATCCGCAAGCGATCCAATGTCTTCAAGAAAACCTGGCCTTGCTCGATGGAAGGCCCGAGCAAGAAGTTCAAGCTCTGTGGAATATCAGCAACGCATTATTAGTTGTGTGCGACTCCCTAAAGAACTTGGAGACAAGGATAAGCAACCTTGAGAGGAGCGCGAGGTGAATTACGCGAGGTTCCTGTTAGGCGTCGCGGCAATCTTCTTAACGAACGCTGGTTTCGCGCAGACAGCGCGGAACTACTATGACGAGCTTTATAAGGCGGGTGGCCTGGATCGCATGGCTGACGGTTACGTTTGCTTCGATGACCGGCTAGAACTCCAGACGTTTTTCATTTTCGGGGAAAGCAAGGTTCTCAAAGACTTCCTTATAGAAAATAGAGGATTCGACGAACTCAAACCTAAGTGGAAAGCCCAGATCAATAGGGGTTTTCTAAATGTCCGTGGATATGATAAAGGCGTGGTCGTCGGGGAAGAGCAATTCTTCAACAAAGATCGCGAGTCTTGGGTCACCGACGAATTCTTTATCAGCAAAGGAACTCCGGCCAGGATTCGACTCACCATTTCATGGGAAACATTGCGATACAAAAAGTCGGTCGAGGTACTTAGCGCCGACTCCACTCTCAAATCCCAATTTTCGACCTACGGGCGATGCGAACTCGTTCCTCCGACGGTCCAACAGAAGGGGAATTGAAGTGTCCTGCTCTACCATTCAACACTTCCTAAACTTAGAGCGCGGTTAAAAGATCGCGCAGATCCTGTAATCGCATCTGTGGCGCCATCGGAAGCAGTAAGATTATCTACTATTCTCCGCCAGCACTTCTCCAATTCTGAAGGTCTTCGAGAAGTTCCTCTTCGCGGATGACCACGAACGCATAAAACGCATCTCGTCTATCCATGCAAGTGAATTCAATCCTCTCTCCCCCTCCCCACCCCATCCTCTGCATAGTGAGATGTCGCGCTTCGTAAGCGCACAGGTCCGCCATTTGCAAGGCAGGCATCCTTTTATCGTCGGCGTGAGTTACTGCACCAAAACGAGACGCGTATCGAGGCAAGGATCCAACCCTCTTGTATGCGCGCTCTGCCGCCTCCCATTTGGGATGACAATCGAAAGTAAATGAGAGCGCAACACCCTCACTTTGAGGGAGGTCGCTATTCACTCGTTCAATGCACTCCGTGATGAAGCGTCCGCACGCCCAAATCGCAGCGTCGGTGGTCCCAAAACAAGAGGCGGCGTCTGAATGCTCGTCCAAGACCTTATAGAAGCCGGGCAAGTGAAGGCTAACGGCGATGCCTCCTAAATGTTGCTCCCAGATTATTCTTCCAAGATCAAATCGAATACCTTCTTCGAACGCTCTCGCGGCGCGGGGCTCCAACTGTAGCCGTAAAGAGCCGAACTGCCCATCTAACAATTCAGCCTCATAGGCTCTGAAGTAGGAAATACCCTTACTCTTGAGCAGGGCGGTCCATTGTTTCTCTGCCTCCGAAAAGCTCTCGGGCAATCCCATAAATCCGCCTACGGTAAGGAGCCCCTGCTGCCTCTTGTCGCTGCTTTCATCCGCAAAGACATGAAGAATTGCCATAAAAGATCCTCACTCTCGAAAGATTGCGGAAAGGTCGCGAAGCGCAATCATCACGGACCTGCATCATCCTCCCCTTGACTTTGATTAGTCGAGTATACATTTACCGACAAGATCTCTTGGCCAGCCGCCCCATCGTTCTCATTCTTGGCAAAGGGCGGGAGCGAAGGAATCTCACGCCACCACCTTCAACCGCACCCCTTCCTGCTCCTGCAAGCAAGTGGTCATGCCGGCTCACAGTTCGAAGAGTGATTCAAAATCCCGTCTGCCGTGAACCACGCGAAGAATGAAGACCTCCTCGTCTTCCACGCAATAAACGATCACGTATTCTCCCACGGGAAAGCTGCGCGTTCCGGCGCCGAAATCCCGGTCACGGGAGCGGCCTGCGTGAGGAAAGTTTGCCAGAAAACAGAATCGGTCCGTGATGGAGTCCACTATTCGAGTGGCGACATCCATGCTGCCGCTCTCCCTGGCGACATAGAGCCAGATATCGTCGAGGTCGGCTTCGGCCTGTGGCGCTACAAGGTGGGCCATTAGCTGGCTTGGGCCAATTCCGCGATCAACCGCGCTCTTCCGCGCACTCTTACATCGGCGGAAAGCTCGCGCATGGATTCCGGCGTGATCGGGCGGCCTTCGCCGCGCGCAAGCGATGCGCGGGCATCATCGAGCGTGGCGCGAAACTCAACCCGTCGGCGTTCGCGCTCTTCCCACAACGCAAGTGCCTCCTCGACCGCGTCTTCCTCGCTGCGCAGCCGTCCCGTTTCCACGGCCTGGCGGGCGAACGCCCTTTGATCGGATGTCATTTCGACTTCCATTGCTCCGGCTCCTGCATTCAGGGTACGCTAAAAAATCTTGGAATTCCACCGCTCGTTGCCGGGTGATGGGAGAGAAACCCCTACGCCACCACCCGCAACCGCACCCCTTCCTGCTCCTGCAAGCAGGCAATGATCTGAAACAGATGCGCCGCGGTCGGATTCCCCTTGGGCCCGAAGATCTGATGCAGCGTCTTCACATGAATGCCAGTCTTCTCCGCCAGCGCGGGAAAGCCCAGCGTCGCATTGATGTAGTCGCGCAGAACCTTCCGGCCCGCAGCGGCTTTCCAATACCCCTCTCCTGAACCGCCGCTGCGTGGCTTCTCGCCAACGGGACCGCCGCCCTCCACGCCGCCGGCAGGACGGCCCGGACCCCACACCCACTCCCGCGTCCCCTCGCCCGCCAGCAGGGATTCGACGGCGCCGGCCAGCAAAACCCGGCGATACTCCCGATCTCCCCGGTATCGCGCCTGCACCCTCTCCCGGAAATCCCGCGTTAAGGTCATATCCTGATAGTAACGTATATGCTCCTATTCGATTTGATGCGCGGTGGTTGGCGGGAGAGGGTGCTGCCGCAACCGGAAAGGATGTAAATAGGGCGGATTTTCAGGTTGCTGAATCCAGGAGACTTATTCCCTGTTTATTCTGAGGATAATTGCCTTCCACTGGCGCAGAATAGCAATATGAACAGCCGCCAGAGGCGCACGCCTTTCCTGACCCCTGACCCCGGTCTCTGATCCCTGCTTTCGCCCCCCCACCCCCCTATTTACTGTGAAACAGTGAAACTGTGACGCGACGGGCGCACCCCCCCACCCCACCTTTTATATTTTCAGAATCTTGCAGATAATTAACTCGCCAACAGGCGTCGAGCGCTTGCGGCAAGAAGGCTGATATTCATCTTCGGTGGATGCGGTTATCATGCCTCATAGAGGTACAAATTCCCCATGAACCTAACCGGCAACACCATCCTCATCACCGGCGGCGGCACCGGCATTGGCCGCGGCCTGGCTGAAGAACTGCACAAGCTGGGCAACCAGGTCATCATCGCCGGGCGGCGCAGGCAGGTGCTCGACGAGACCACGGCCGCCAGCCCCGGCATGAAGTCGCTCACGCTGAATGTTGAAGACCCGGCCGCGATTCGCGCTTTTGCCGGGCAGATCGCTGACGAGTTTCCCGCGCTGAATGTGCTCATCAACAACGCCGGCATCATGCGGGCGGAAAAGCTGCTGGCGCAGCAGGAGGATCTGGCGGACGCGGAGGCCATCGTTACCACGAATCTGCTGGGGCCGATCCGGCTGACGGCGGCGCTGCTGCCGCTGCTCCAAAGCCAGCCTCGCGCCACGATCATGAATGTCTCGTCTGGCCTTGCTTTTGTGCCGCTGGCGATTACGCCCACGTATAGCGCGACCAAGGCGGCGATTCACTCCTATACTGAGTCGCTGCGCTACCAGCTCAGGGCAACGCAGATCGAGGTTCTTGAACTGGTTCCTCCCTATGTGGCGACGCACCTGATGGGCGGGGCCAGCGACCCGCGCGCCATGCCGCTGGATAAGTTCATCGCCGAGGTGATGAGGATTCTGAAGACCGAGCCGACGCCCAAGGAGATCTGCGTGGAAAACGTGAAGGGCCTGCGCAATGCCGCCGCAAGCGGCCGCTATGACGCCGTATTCGGCGGGCTCAACGCCGCTCTGGCAGAGCATCCGTGAGAGGGATCCCAGGATTTGTTGAAGGATGCCGGTTGAGGTTCGTGGCATCCCACCCTTGCCGCAAAAACAACTGCGCGGCAAGGATGGGGCACCCAGCGGATCATCCCTGAGGAGCTTTTCGGGGGCGGAGGGTACGGGCTGGCGCCCGCACCCTCCCTTAGCTGTCATCGCCCCAGGGTGAAGCTCACATTGACCGTGGTCTCCACCTCGACGGGCTGACCGTCGAGCAGATAAGGACGATAGAGCCAGGTGCTCACGGCATTGAGCGCGGCCTGCTGCAGCAGCGCCGGACCGCTGATCACGCGCAGGTTCTCAATGGTTCCGGTCCTGGAGATGGTGGCCGCCAGCATTACCGTGCCTTCAGTGTGCGAAGCGATGGCGATGGGCGGGTAGGCCGGCAGCGGCTTGTGAATCAGCAGGCCTTCCTCGGTCCCTGAGGAGACGCGCAGCCTGGTTGTCGCTTCCTGACGAACGACGGGGCGCCTGGGCTGGCCGGGGATGGCGGGGCCGATGCCGCCGGGGACACCGATGCCAGTGTCAAAGCCTGGCTGGTCGGCGATCAGCGCAGGTTCGGGACCCGTGGGGACGTAAGTAATGGTGGGAATCGTGGACGGCACAACGATATGGCCGTTCTCCATCTGAGACTGAGGACGGGGCGTATCCGCGACCGGCTGCGGACGCGGCTGGGCGGCGGGCGGCGCCGGCACTGTTAACAAGATGGACCATCCGGGGCGGGTCAGCGCCTCGGGGCAGATGAGCGGGATGAGCACAAACGCCACCACAATGGATGCGTTGAAGGCGAAGGCCGCGATCATCCAGCGGCGGCTACGGGTGTGGATTCTGCCTGCGGATTCAAACGTGGAGTCTTCAAACATGGCCTGCCTCCCTTTGGAGCAAATTCAGCCGCTCCGGCTGGGAGTTTGGAGGCCTTTTTCAGACGCGAGCGGGCTTGCCGCTCTGCGCGCTAACTGGCGCGGGGAGCGGGGCTCAAGGCGATCCGCATATCCCAATCAGAACCACTGCACTTAGATAGACACCGGAGCGGGAGAAAGTGTTCCCGAATGAATTGAGTTATAAAAAGCCAGCCGCGGCAAATTGCATGTAACCTTTTCCGTGGCGGGATCGTAAGTGTAGATGGAAGGGGAAAGGGCTGATGCGGAACGAAGCGAGCGACGTCCTCGACCAGTTCCGTCAAGGCAATATGGACGCCTTCGAAACTCTCTTTCACCAGCATCAGCGCGCGGTCTACGGCTGGATTCTGCGCATCGTCCGCAATCCGGCGGCAGCCGAAGAGCTGACCATCGAGAGCTTCTGGCGCATCCATCGCGCACGCGGTCGCTTCGAACCGGCGATGGGATTCGAGGGCTGGGCGCGGCGCATCGCCACCCACGCAGCGCTCGACTGGCTGCGGACCAGCCGGATAGAGAATGAACTGTCCACCGAGATGCTCGCCGAATTGGCCGCTCCGCTTGCAGCCGACCCTGGCGTCACGGCGGAGATTCGCCTGAAGACCGCGCAGGCGTTTGGCCGGCTGGCTCCCAAGCTAAGGGTTGCGGCCACGCTGGCGGTGGTCGAGGAGTTGCCGCAAAAAGATGTAGCGTCGGCGCTGGGGATCTCGGTGGCCGCCGTCAAGCTGCGCGTCTTTCGCGCGCTTCGATTGCTCAGAAAAGACCTGGAAAGGCAAGGGATCAGACCATGAACGCACACGACAAGGACGACCAGCAAGCTCGCTTGAAGAAGCTCTTGCACCAAACCCTGCCGCCGGTAGGGGCCGGCGCCGGACCGGAACGCGACCTGTGGCCGGCGATGCTCCGGCGGCTGGATATTGAGTCCGCCTCGCCGGCCGCAAACGGGAGGGCATGGGATTGGGCCTGGTTTGACGGGGCGCTCGCTGTTGGCCTGGCGGCTCTCGCCGCGTTCTTCCCGGCGGCCATTCCCCTGGCTCTCTACTACCTGTGAATCGGCGGGCGCCGCACCCATCCGCGGATTCGTCCACAAGTTTGTCAACAAGGAGGAAGCTATGAATACCCATCCGTATCTACGCGCTTACCTGGCGGGAGTCTTTGTGCCCACCCTGGTTCTGCCGCTGCTGCTCACCGTCTTTATCATCGCGCGGATCGTGCTCAAGGTGCCGGTTCCGATTGAGCAGGCCATGATCTTTCCCATGGCCGTGGTGCCTTCGCTCTTCGGGCTGTGGAATATGCTCTGGCTGTGGTTTCATCAGCGTTCTCATCTGGCCATCGGCCTGCACGGGACGATTTTGCCGCTGGTGATGGCGCCTCTGGGAGCAGCCACGGCCCATGGCCTGGGAGTGCTGGAATTCGGTTCTCAGGGCGTCACCTGGTTCCAGTCGCTCTATGTGCCGTATGCGTTGATCGCTCCATGCTTTTTGGCCGCGCTGGCCGTCTATTACCTGGTGTGGAAGTACATTGTGGGGACTTTGAACCGGGTGACGGGGGTTGCGTGAAGAGCTGTTAGCTATTAGCTATTAGCTTCTAGCTTTTGACTGCTGGCGGCTCGAGCATTTTCGTTGTTCTTGGAATGCAGGGTTCGTGGTATCCCACCCTAGCCGCAAATTGTCAAGAAGCAGGTTCTTCGACTCCGCTGTGCTCCGCTCAGAATGGAGCGGCGAGGGCGGGGCTCCCTGGGGCTTGTGCAATCCGTGAAGACGCTTTATGCGCCGGGGTGGAAGAAGTCTTCGAGGCCGGCGCGCCGGGCGTGGGCGGCCATGGAGGCTTGGATTTCCAGAGCCAGCGCCAATGCTTCCCGGCCCTGACGGGCGGTGACCTGGGGTGGGCGGCGGGTGCGAACGGATTCCAGGAATGAGAGAATCTCCAGCCGCAGCGGCTCACCGGGCGTGACGGCGGGCTTCGAGAAACTGAGGCTCGCCTTTGATTCCGCTGGAGCGGATAATTGCGCGATCATCTGCAAAATCACTGCCGGATCGATCTTCGCCATAGAGGCAAACTGGGCAATCAGGGCCGGGTCAATCTTCCTGAGGTCGATCTTCCCCGAAGCGATTCCCTCGGCGATGCCCGGCGGCAGCAGGTCGGCAACCTGCGGCGGGAGGGACGCGATCAGTTCAGCCGGCGAGGCCTTGCCGGCGCCCGCGTCCACACGAATCACCAGCAGATCCTGGCGGGCGTAGTCGATGGAGACGTACTGGCGGGGCTCGAAGAAACGCAGCTTGCGGACGCGCTCGGTGGAGACGCGCGAGGCGGTGAAGTTGGCCACGCAACCGGAGTCGAACTCGACGCGCACGTTGGCGATGTCCACTTTGGGGGAGAGGATAGGCAGGCCGACGGCGCGGACCTCGCGGACTGGCGAGGCGGCGAAGGTGAGGACGATGTCGAGATCGTGAATCATCAGGTCAAGCACCACGTCCACGTCGAGTGAGCGCGGCGTGAAGACAGAGAGCCGGTGGGCCTCGAAGAACATGGGGCGGCGGAGCTGCGGCTGGATGGCCAGCACCGCTGGATTGAAGCGCTCCAGATGGCCGGGTTGCAGGATACGGCTTCCCCGCCCGGCCCCGCTTTTCTCAGATAGCCCAATCAGGTCGTCGGCCTCGGCGAGCGAAGCTGCCAGAGGCTTCTCTACCAGCAGGTCGAGGCCTGCATCGAGCAGAGCCGAGGCGACCGCGTGATGATGGACGGTGGGGACGGCGACAGTGGCCGCATCAAGCTTGAGGCCGGCGGCCAGCAGTTCGTCCACGGTGGAGAAGACGGGGATTGCGTATTTTGCCGCGGCGTCAGCGGCGCGCGTGGAGTCGGGTTCGACGGCTGCAACCAGGACCACGCCCAGCTCCGCTGTCTCCAGCTCGCGGTAGACGCGAAGGTGATTCTTGCCGAAGGCTCCCGCCCCGGCAACGGCAACGCGCAGAGGGGTCTGGCTCACGAGCGCGGCATCCAGCCTTGCGGCGCTCTCATCGCCTGCTCGGGCGCCAGGGCTGCCGGGGTCGATTCCGCCGGCTTGTCTGCCTTTTCCTGCCCCGGCGCTTGGCCTTCGACGGCTTTCAGGCAACGGCTGTAGAGCGAAAGCAACTGATTCACATGCTCTTCAGGCTTGGGCGCGCCCGAGCCGCTGAAGCCGGTCGAGGCTGCCGTCGGGCGGCCCACTCCGGCGGTGACGGACACGAACTTGAGCAGATCGAGGGCTATATCTTCCTTGCGGCGTGCGCCGAGGCTCGCGCTGGTCATGTCATCCATAGCAGAGGATTCTCCAAAGAGGATGCTACCAGACCGGGGGTTGCGGAATCTCTTTCATGGCGGCACGGGCCAGCGCCAGCCGATCCTCGGCGAGGATCGCTTCCTCGAGTTTGCCGAGCCTCCTGAGAGCCGCGATCTCTTTTTCGAGGTTTTCCGCGATGGCTTCAAAATCGGGGCTGGGCAGCTTCTTGCGCTCGGCGTAGGACTCCTGGAGCCACTGCACCGCTTCGGCATCGGATCCGGCATCAAGGTAGATGAGTCCGCGAGTTCCGAGGGCCGAGGCGAGCGCGGAGCCTCCCTCCGATGTAAGGATGTCGACCGCCCGGTCCGTGAGCTTGTGGGCCTCGGCAAAATCACCCATCCGGCGGTAGCAATTCGCCATGTTGTTTAGCAACACTCCCATGCGGAAAGGAGAGGTGGATAAGAACTTTTCCCTGACTCTCAAGGCATTCTCATAGTGCGCCAGCGATTCCTCCAGGCGGCCCTGTTCCGAACACATGACGCCGAGATTTACCCAGGCTTGCGTGGCGGATTCAGGGTGCTTCATGGCCAGATGCAGCTCTGCCGCTTCCTGGTAGCATCGTTCGGCTTCCGCGGGGTCGCCCTTTCGAACAGCATTGCCGAGATCTAGCAGAACTGCCGGCAGGTGCGGATCCTCGGGAAAGTCGCGCAGAATCTTCACCGCGGCGCGCAAAGGAACGGCCGCGTGGTCGCGCAGGCCGATCCGGTTGTAGCAGGTGCCCGCCCGCCACAGCATGTCGGCCAAGGCCAGCGGCTCGTTTTGCCCGGCGAGGAGCTGAATGGCCTGTTCGCAGTAGGGAATCGCAAGCCTGTATTGCTTGCGCGTCATGAGAAAGCCCGCTGTCACGAGGGCATGAAGTCTATTGAATTCGGAACTGTCCATGGGGATCCTCCCATCGCGAATCCATGTAGCGATGATATATTGCCCTGCGCGGGCTTTGCGCGCTGTTGAGGCAGGAGAAGATCGCATGGCGGAAAGCCGACAAGGCTCATCCGCCGGTGGGGTTAATCTGAAAGCTATGCGGAGAGCCTACATCGGGATGGGCGGGAACCTGGCCAGTTGGGCTGGCTTGCCGGAGGCTACTTTGGCGGCGGCGGCTTTGCGGCTGGAGTCGCTGGGACGGGTCGTCAGGCGATCTTCGCTCTACTCGACAGCGCCCGTGGGGTTCGCCGGGCAGCCGCGGTTTGTGAATGCGGTAGTCGAACTGGAGATGGAGCTGGAGCCGCGGGAGCTGCTGGAGGGGTTGCTGGCCATCGAGCGGGAGTTTGGGCGGGAGCGGGCGGCGGGATTCCCCAACGGGCCGAGAACGCTGGACCTGGACATTTTGCTCTTCGGCGACTTGAAGATTCGCGAGCCGAGGCTGGAGATTCCTCACCCCCGCCTGACGGAACGCTTGTTCGTACTCACGCCGCTCAACGAAATTGCGGCGGGGATTGTTGTTCCAGGGCACGGGGAGAACGTGGCGCAATTGCTTACGGGATTGCTCCAAGGCTCCAAGCACGAGTTCGATGCCGTGGTCCGGGTGAGAAGCGATGCATGGGAGGCCCGGTAGAATCGTCTGGTGAGCCTGGAATTCAATGTACTGGCGACAACCGCGAGCGGCGGGCGGCGGGGACGGATGATTCTGCCTCACCAAACGGTGGAGACGCCGGTCTTTATGCCGGTGGGCACGGCGGGGACGGTCAAAGCTGTTGCACAGGACGTGCTTGAGAGTCTGGGCGCGGAGATCCTTCTGGGCAACACCTATCACCTCTACCTGCGGCCGGGGCACGAGGCCATCGCGCGGATGGGCGGGCTGCACCGCTTTATGAGCTGGCCACGGGCTTTGCTGACGGACTCGGGCGGCTTTCAGGTCTTCAGCCTGAGCGGGCTGCGCAAGGTCACCGACGAGGGTGTCCGCTTCCGCTCGCATCTGGACGGCAGCAGCCATTTCTTTACACCCGAGCACTCGATGGATGTGCAAATCGCGCTGGGCGCGGACATCTGCATGGCCTTTGACGAGTGCACGGAGTACCCCGCGGAGCGCAGCCGGGCCGAAGAGAGCCTGCGGCTGACGATGGCCTGGGCGCGGCGATCGCTGGAGCATTTCGCAGCGCATCGCGACGAAGTTGTGTGGCGCGAAGAGCTGGGCGGGCGGACTCAGAGTCTCTTCGGAATTGTGCAGGGCGGGATGTATCGCGATCTGCGGCGGGAGAGCGCGGAGCGGCTGGTGGAGATGAAGTTCGACGGCTATGCGATCGGCGGGCTCAGCGTGGGCGAGCCGCGCGAGCTGACGCGGGAGATGATTGCCGAGGTACTGCCTCTGCTGCCCGCCGATAAGCCGCGCTACGTGATGGGCGTGGGCTATCCGGACGAGATCGAGGAGTACGCGCGGATGGGCGTCGATATGATGGACTGCGTGCTGCCCACCCGCGCCGCGCGCCACGGCCTGCTCTTCACCAGCGAGGGGCGGCTGAACATCAAAGGCAAGCGCTACGCCGAAGACCAGGGCCCGCCCGACCCAGCCTGCAATTGCATGGTCTGCCGGCGCTACTCGCGGGCTTACTTGCGCCACCTGATGCAGGCCGGCGAGGCTCTGGCCGGAACGCTGAACACCATCCACAATCTGGCGTACTACCTGGGGATCATGGAGCGGGTGCGGAAAAGCCTCGGCCCGGAGAGCGACTCTGGTTGAGCTATCGGCCTGCGCGCAGCAACGGGATCAACCACATCGGCAGTGTGCCGGCGATGTTGAAGAGCACGTGAAGGATGTAGGCCGGAAGAAGGCTCCCGGTTTTCTCCCGGTAGTAAGCTGCGACCAGGCCAAGGTATGTTGCCGCCAGAACAATGGGGATCGCGCCAGGCCCGATTAGCCGGATGAGCGTAAGGTGCATGGCGCCGAAGAAGAGCCCGCTCACCACAACCGGCATGCTCAAGCCGCGTCGGACAACCGCGCCTGCCTCGGAACTCCGGCTCAACAGTGTTTGCAGAAGACCGCGCACCAGCGTCTCTTCGCAAAAACTTGAGTAAAGCCAGATGAAGACAATCGTCTGCGTTTTCGTCATATCAATGAAGGAGTGCGAATGGGGAGACGCAGGCGCTCCCAAGATGGAAAACACGGCCACCGGAAGAAGCCACCAGAGGATGCGCGGGCTGAATCTGAACGTCCCCCTCGTGAATCCGAATTCCGCGAGCCGGCTCCTGGAGATCAGCAGCATCGCCGTAAGGCAGAGGACCAGATAGATGGTCTGCATTACGGATGTCCGCTGGAAAAAGCTGCCCGGCGGAAGAGTTATTAGGCGAACCGAGAATTGCGCCGCCAGAAACAAGGCTGCCGCGAAAGCGATTGCCCCTGCAGGCATAAGGAATTGCCGAAAGAATTTCATCGTTTCATCCTATTTCATCCGTAATTGGCGTTTATGCCCCGATCGCTCCGCCAAGCAACTGCTTCAGTGCCTGCACATACTCGGTCAGCGCGGCGCGGCCGACTTCAGTGATGCGGTAGAGGCTCTGCGGCTTGCGCTGGACAAACTTCTTTTCAACGGCGATGTAGCCGGCCTCTTCCAGCTTGAGTAACTGCGCGCCGAGGTTGCCGTCGGTCGAGCCGGTCTTGGCGCGCAGCCAGGTAAACTCCGCCTCTTCCACGCCAATCAGCAGCGAGAGCAGGGCCAGGCGCAGCTTCCCGTGGATCACAGGATTCAGCTCCGGCAGCTCAGGCATGGTTGGCCTCCAGCCTGCGCGCGCGGGCTTCGCAGCTCATCGCATAACCGCCGAAGACGATCTGGCAGAAGAAGATTGCTACCACAAAGACGAAGCTGCATTGATTGTCCGAGCCAAAACAGGCTGCCACAGTTGCCGCCCACCAGACATACGCCGTGGCAATCTGCGCCTTCCAGCGAAGGAGCATACCGGAAGCCCCGTTGACGAGGCCGAGCATGGCGGCTACGATCGCCACAAAAATGTGCCAGTTGACGTGGCCGCTGAAGGAGAGTGCCGGAAAAATCAACACCATCGACACTCCCGTGGCGAACCAGATGGATGAGATCGCTCGACCGATCGTGGTGCAAGGCCTGTGCTGCGGCTGGCTTTTCTTCTTGCTCCAGATAATGGCTCCGCACAGCAGCCATGCGCCCAGCATGGTGACGAGCCAGGCAAATGGCCATCGGTTGTAGGCCGTCCAGCCAATGGCGACATAGTAGGCCACGCCCCAGAAGACAAAGATCCAGCCCCAGCTCGTGGTAGTGCGCCGGCCTTCGGCGATCATGGATTCAATCAGGCTGAGCCTGTCTTTCAATTCCTGCTCTTCATTGCTTGCTGTCATTTTGATTCTCCTTAAGACTCAGAACATCTTCGGTGCAAGTTTGAACAAAATCATGGGTGCCCCACCCTCGCAGTCCTGAGCGAAGTCGAAGGATCTGCGTTTCGCAATCTGCGGCTAGGGCGGAATTGGCGGACTTCATGCGAACTCCCAGCGCCGCGCGACCCGGCGGGCGATAACAAAAAGCACGACGCCTACGGCCAGAAGAACACTGATCTGCGGCCATAGCTCCTTGACCGGAAGATCGCGCCAGAAGACTTTTGTAAATCCATCGATAGCCCAGGCGTTGATCGTGAAGAGGCCCGCTTTCTGCATCGCCTCGGGCATCAGGAAGCGAGGAAACATGCTGCCGCCGATGGCCGACATGGTGAGGATCAGCAGTGTCGAGAGCGCGCCCAACTGCGCCCGCGTATGGCAGATGCTGGCCAGGAAGATGCCGAAGGAGGCTACCGCAAAGGCGGAGCAAAGGCCCATCACCAGAAAGCCGGGAATATGCGTGAAGAGATCGAGATGGAAGACCGCCGAGGCCCAGAGGAACATGACGGTGAGTTGCGTAAACGCCAGCAGCGTGTTGTAGGTCAGCTTGCCGGCCAGCAGGGTGGTCATGGTGACGCGCGAACTGAGGACGCGGTCCAGCGTTCCGCTCTCGGCTTCATCCAGCAGCGCTCCAGCCGAGCCGCTGGCGGTGAAGAGCAGAAACATGACGCCGGTGGCGGCGGCGTAGAAGGAGATCATGGGACTGCGCTTGTCCTGTCCCACGACCGCGCGGGATTGGACGGCGATGAGGCCGCCGCTGCCCGAGCCGCTGCTGGAGGCGCTGCCTGAAGCGGCGCTCTCCTTCTGCTGCTGGCGCATCCAGTCGAGGCTGGCCTCCATCTTCTTTCGCTGCTCCGGCGTGAACTGGCCGAGATACTCTTCGGTGTACTTCATTCCTTGCTCGGCCATCGCCGGGGCGAGCGCGGTCATCGCGGCCTTTTGCAAGAGGCCCGCAACCATCTGCGGAGCAATGAGGTCGCTGGAGTCGTTGAGCAGTTGAATCGCCGGGCCGGCATTGGCGCTGTCAAAAGATATTGGATTTGCGCCAAAGCCCTTGGGAATGATAAGCGCCACCGGAGCGGCGCCGGCTTTGACCGCGGCCTCGGCGGTTGCCACCGAATACTCGATTGGCTGTGCCGCTCCGTTCTTCTCTCTCGGCAGATCTGTGAGGACAATCAACGAGTCTTCGCGGCTCAGGGCGTGTCCCAGGTCGATCGAAGCGGGGCTGTGGTCCTCGTCCACCACGATCACTTTGATCTTGGGCGTGGTATCGCGCTGGCCTCCGAAGATGACGGCGAAGATCGAGAAGAAGCCAATGGGCAGGATGAAGCTCAAGGCCAGCGCGGCGCGGTCGCGGCGCAGGCCAATCAGAGCGGTGCGCATGACGGAGATAATCAATCGCGTAACTCCCTTCCGGTGAGGTGCAAGAAGACGGACTCCAGGTTGGGCCGCCGCAGGGTGATGTCAATCAGTTCCAGGCCGGAGCGGGCGGCGTCCTCGAGCAGGCCGGCAATCAGCGTTGGATGCTCGATGGTGAACTCGGCGAGGCCATCGACGAGCCGCCCCGCGTGGCGGCTGACCCAGGCATCGAGCTCGGCGGGAGGGCCGGTGAGGCGAGCCAGCACCTGGCTGCGCGAGGCAAAGACGCTGCGGACAAGCTCTTCATGCGCGCCCTGGGCGATGATGCGCCCGTGATCGATGATGGCGATGCGGTCGCAGAGCCGCTCCGCCTCTTCCATGTAATGGGTGGTGTAAATGATCGCGGCGCCTTCGCGGCGCAGCACTTCGATCATCTCGAAGATGCGGTTGCGGGATTGGGGATCGACGCCGACCGTCGGCTCGTCCATCAGCACCACGCGAGGGCGATGGATGATTCCCGCCGCCATGTTAAGGCGGCGCTTCATGCCGCCGGAGAGGTTTCGGGCCAGCTCTCCGGGGCGGTCGGCCAGTGCGGCCCAGTCCAGGCACCACGCCACCGACTCCTTCAGCTTGCTGCCGGAGAGGCCATGATAGTGGCCAAAGGCGGCCAGATTCTCCCTGCACGTGAGCCGCGGATAGAGAGCCAGCTCCTGCGGAACCCATCCCAGAGCCGCGTGAGCCTGGGGCGAGCCTGCCGGGGCGCCGAAGACCGCGACGCGCCCTGCATCGAGGATGACACGGCCGACGATGGAGCGGATGAGCGTGCTCTTGCCGGCGCCGTTCGGGCCGAGCAGCCCGAGACATTCGCCGGCGCGCAACTCCAGCGAAACAGCGTCGAGGGCCGTGAGCTGGCCGAAGCGCTTGACCAGCGAAACGACCTCGAGCGGGATCGATTCGGGGAGGGCCGACGGAGATTCGGACAAAGCGGCGGAGGCGGAGGGTAGGCTCATGCGGTTGCCCTGCCCTTCTGCCAGATGTTGGCGGATGGCCGACTCCGATGGCTGATAAAGATGCGATGCGACAGGTGCGAATTCATCATGAAGAGAACTCTATAATATAGAGTTCTCTTTGTCAAGAACTATTTTTAACTCTTCTTTTTGAGCCTGCTTTTCGACTCAGGCTTGAATCATCTGTGGCGGATGCATCTCCCGCCTTGCGGGTCTTCTCGCCAGGCGGGGCGCCGCCGCGCACAGGCCGTTCAACTCATGGATCACGCGCTCCAGCACTCCGGGCCAGTCGCCGGGGGCGCGTTGGCGGAAGAGCCTTGCCGCCGGGTACCAGGGGGTGGTCTCGATCTGCTGCATCCAGCGCCAGTCGCTCAGATGAGGCAGCAGAATCCAGACCGGCTTGCCCATGGCGCCGGCCAGGTGGGCGATGCAGGTGTCGGTGGTGACGACAAGGTCGAGCGCGGCGATCAGCGCAGCGGTCTCGGCCAAGTCTCGGTCGCGGCTGGAGCCGTCCCAGACAAAGACGTCGCCGGGCAAGGCGGTTAACTCTTCCGCGGACGGCCCTTTCTGGAGCGAGACCCAGGCGACGCCGTGAGTACGCAGAAGGGGCAGGAGCGTGGCCAAGTGGACAGAACGCTGACGGTCGGCTTTGTAGCGGGGATTGCCAGCCCAGGCGAGGCCGACGCGCAGGGGGCGCTCCGCGCAGCTCGCACGCGGCTGGATTCCGAAGAATTGCATCTCCCTATCAAAGACCATCTCGCGGTCAGCTCCCAGATAAACGCCGGGCCAGGGAACCGTTTCCAGGGTGGTTCCGAAGACGGCGGGCAGGCTCATCAGCGGGCACTCGAGATCGAATTCCGGCGGCTTTGCGCCGAGCAGCGCCGTCCGAGCCAGGCCGGCGCGCACCGCGGCCAGCGATTGCATCAGGCGGACTGCCGGTTCCTGAACTTGCAAAATGACCTGCCCGCAGCGCGCCTGGACCAGGGTCACGTAGCGCGAGAACTGGATGGTGTCTCCCAGGCCCTGCTCGGCATGGAGAAGAATGCGGCGGCCCTCCAACGGCTGGCCCTGCCAGCGGGGTTGAGAAAAGACGCGCGGGGCGCGGTGGACCTCGCGGAAACGCCAGCGGGCCTCATAGCCGGGCCAGCCCTGCCGCCAGTCGCCCAGCCGCAAGCGGGTGAGGGAGAGGTTGTAGAGCGCGCCGGGGCTGGCCGGGTCGCGCTCGACGGCCAGCTCCTGCGCGCGCAGGGCCTCGTCCATTCGGCCCATATGCAGCAGCGAGTTGCCGCGGTTGGAGGCGGCAGCGCAATGGCCGAGCTGCTCGGCTCGCTCGAAGACCTTCACGGCCGCGGCGAAGCGGCCCTCCTGGTGGAGGAGGATGCCGTGCATGTTGGCGGCCTCCGCATGATCCGGCTGGCGGGCCAGAGCCCAGCCGAGCCACCGCCAGGCGCCCGCCAGATCGCTCTCGGCCAAGCGAAACTGGCACCAGGCGACCAGCGTCTCGACCTGCTGGGGGTTGAGGGCAAAGGCCTTGCGCAGGTAGGCCTCGGCCTCGGCAGGGCGCTGGCGCTCGCGCTCCAGAAGGGCCAGATTGACCCAGCCCGAGATCAGGTCCGGGCGCAGCTCGACGGCGCGCAGCAAAGCAGCCTCGGCGTAGACCTCGCGCCCCTGCTCGCGCAACAGGCAGCCCAGGTTCACCCACGCGGCGGCAAAGTCCGGACGCGCTACCAGGGCGCGGCGATAGCGGTGTTCGGCCTCCTTCAGCTTTCCCATGCGCGCCAAGACAAAGCCAGAGGCGAACTCGGCCTCGGGCAGCCGCGAGCGAAGCCCCAACGCCTGCTGATAGCGGGCCAGGGCCTCGCTGTCGCGGCCCAGGGCGGCCAGCGCATTGCCCAGGCCCATCTGGGCCGCGGCCAGAGCCGGCTTGCGACGCAGGGCCAGCTCAAACTCCTGAACGGCCTCCTGGGGACGGCCCGTGGCCAACATCAGCTCACCCATGCCCATGCGGGCCAGCTCGTCCAAGCCGTCCAGCCGAATGGCCTGCTGATAGGCGCGTTCCGCCTCTTCGCCGCGGTCATCGGCATGGAGGGCCTGGCCCAGCGCGACCCAGGCCGCGCCCATGCGCGGCGCCGCAGCCAGGGCCGCGCGGGCCATCTTCACCGCCGCCTCGGGCTGACGGCTGGCCAGCGCCACCAGGGTCATACCGAGCAGCGCCTGCGGATGGCAGGGATTCTCCTGCAACATGCGCTGACAGCCGAGCGCGACCTCGGCCAGATGCCCGGCGAACTTTTCCGGGAGAATCGCCTGAGTTGACGGAATAGCCATATGAACCGGAGAACCTGCCTTTTCCGCGCAGACGCATCAAATAGCACGCGAAGCGTTTTGAAAAGCCTCTCTTTGGAAGCTAATGCGATCGCGCGGGCCCTCAAGATTGAATCGTCCGGGCGGGGCGGTATTTGGCTTCGAGTTTCCTGTTTTTACCGCTTGTGCAAATATGGGAAAGCGGTTTCCGCTCCCCGGATATACACTGGCAATTGCCTTGTTTTGGAGGTTTTCATGTCCGCTGCGTCTTCTGCTGCCGTCCGCGTGCCGCTGGTTGAGCGCGATCAGGTTCCGCCCGAGGTTGCCGACCTCTACGACCGCCTCTACGCCGACCGCGGCGTGGTGCCTAATATGTTCAAGGCGCTCTCCAATGTTCCGCCGCTGGTGCTGGGCATCGCCGCGATGCTCAAGCCGCTGATGGCCGAGGGCGCGCTGACAGGCTGGTACAAGGAGTTGCTGGCGACCCATGTAGCCGCGCTCAATCGCTGCGAGTACTGCGTGGTGGCGCATCGGCGGCTGGCCGGGCTTCGCGGCGCCACGCCGGAGCAGGTGGCCAGCCTGGAGAATTTCGAGAGCGGCCCCTTCACGGAGAAGGAAAAGGCCGGCTTCCGCTACGCGAGCCTGCTGCACGGCTCGGGCAACGCCATCGACGACGCGGCCTACGCCGCGCTGAGCGAGCACTTCGATTTTCACGAGATTGTGGAGCTGACGGCGGTGGCCGCGGCCTTCGAGTTCTTCCCGCGCATCAACTCCGCGTTGCAGATTCCGGTGACGCCGCTGCCGGAAGGCTCGGCGGAGCCATCCCCACGCGGAAGCTGTTGACGAAATTGCCGGGTGCGTTGCTGAAGGCGCCGGTTTGCGGGAACTTTGCGTTTCGGTTCTCGCAAAGGGCTGTTTGCGTCGACTCAGTCCCCGCCGGCGTTGCCGGCCCAAGGGCGGCGAATGGACAGCCTCGGGGCTTGTTTTTTTAGATCGTTAGTCTCAAGGCCTGAACGAGGCTTTCTTTCTTTTCAGTTGAGAATTAGAATTACCGGCGACCCCGGAAGACGCACTAGCCGCGCGCGGCCGGCTTCGATCGAACCCGCGGAGTGGCCGAACCAGCGGGCCGCGCGGGGTTACGCTCGGTGAATTCATCGTGCAGCACCACATTGAGCAGCGCCTTAAGGACCCGGATGCGGCCGTTGTATTCGATGAGGCCGAGCCTGCGAAAGCGATTCATGAAGAAGCTGACGCGGGAACGGGTCGTGCCGATCATCTCCGCCAGGGTTTCCTGCGTGATGGGGGGAAGCAAGTGTTCCGGTTTACCCGGTTCATCGAATTCGGCCATCAACAGGAGTATCCTCGCCAGGCGCTTCTCGCTGGAGTTGAAAAGCTGATCGACAAGATCGGCCTGGGCTCTCATGCTGCGGACCAGCAGGAATTTCAAATACATTTCGGAGAGGGAATGCTCCTGGTGCATCATGCGGATCATCTCTTCCCTCTCTATCTTGAGCGCTGTACAGGCGGTAATGGCGCTGGCAGTGGCCAAATGGAGCCCACCCACGCTGGCCAGCGACTCTTCTCCTATGAACTCCCCGGCGGGGAGAAGCGCGATGGTGGCCTCCTTGCCCTCATGCGATACGACGGTGAGTTTTGCGCGGCCGGCCCGAAGATAGAAGATGGAGTCAGCCGAGCTTCCCTGCGAAAAGAAGATCTGCTTGGGCTTCAATTGGACGACTCTTCGTCCCACACCCGCTTCTTCCAGAAAGGCGGCGAGGTCAAAGGTCATGCTTCTCACCTCGAAAGAGAAGATGGATGGATCAACTGCATTCTACTTGCTTTATCTTGCGATCTATTGTACGGCTTCCGACATAATTCTACAAAAGTTTGTCGCTTAGCCTAATGGTCTTTGTACGGTTGCTGACATAACCGCAAATATTTTTGTACGGTCGCTGACATAACTTGTGGTATCTTTGTACGGTCTCTGACATAACCCAAACTTTGTCAGCCATCGTGAGCTTGGCGCATGTTGATTATGATAGGGTTTTCTCTGAAAGTGAGGATTCCTTGCGCACGAGCGGCTATAAAAATACTCTCTTGAAGGCACTGGATGGAGACGTCATTGAGCGCCTTCGTTTGCAGCCGGTGAAGTTCGAGCTGAAGCACGAAATCGAAAACCCTGGCAACCCGATTGATCGCGTCTATTTTCTCGAAGATGGGATGGCGTCGATGACGACTACATTCAAGGATGGGTCTCAAGTCGAGGTGGGGATGTTCGGTTATGAGTCGGTCATCGGTGTCTCGACTCTGATGGGAACAAAGAAGAGCCTGAATCGCGTCTACACCCAGATTGCCGGCCATGGCTATAGCTGCCACGTGGAGGATGCGAGACGAGAGTTCCGCCTTGGCGGCGCCTTTCAGTCTCTTGCTCTCCGCTATGTTCAGGCACAGCTCGTTCAGGCCATGCAATCCGCCGGATGCAATGCAAAACACAACATCGAACAGCGGCTCGCCCGCTGGCTGCTCCTCTGCGCGGACCGCGCGCACATCGACACGTTCAAGATCTCGCATGAGTTTCTCGCGGACATGCTTGGGGTTCGCCGTCCCACTGTTTCCACCACAGCCAGAAGTCTCAAGCAAAAAGGACTTATCGAATACACCCGCGGAGAAATTCGCATCCTCGACGTCCCTGGGCTCACGAAGACCGCTTGCGAGTGTTATCTGATCATCAAGGATTACCTCGACAATTACACAAAGTTCGACACCTCAATTACTCAATAGCCGCCTCACTGGCCGCAGCTTCCCGGAGCCTGGAGGCTGCTCCCTCCGGTTGGGGGGGAGCGCCATTCGCCGACGAGTCGGGACAGCTACCAGGTCACCGACCGTGTGAATTCGTCTCAAAGAGGCCTGTGACATCCCACCCTTTCGCCAGGAAGAAGGCGAAAGGATGGGGCACGGAGTTGGTACAAGATCATGCGGTCACAGACCTGGCTGCGGAAACAAGCGACGCTATGAGGGTGGGGCGTTATGCCCTCATGCCGCCCGTGAAAACCCTTGATGCAAGAGGTATAGTGGATAATTGTCAGCCATTTCGGGGAGGTTCCATGCTTCGACAGATTTCAGTTCCGTCTTTCGTATCGGTCAGCGCCATGGCGCTGGCGATCCTGCTGCCGGCGGCGGCTTTGGGCCAGACAAAAGTGAAGGTGAGCGTCGATACCGGCAAAATCCTCAATCCGCTGACCTCCCGGTCATTGGGCGTGGGGCTGGACGGATACGACGGGAATGCGGCCAATGCCCAGATCGTGCAGTTGCTCCATTATGCCGGCGTGCAAACGCTGCGCTATCCGGGCAACGGCGGGTTGAGCGGAATCTATCACTTTACCTTGCCCTCCGGGGTCATCAATCCCTACAAGGAGGGGAAGGCTCCGTACTTTGCGCCCTCGAATGACTTTGCGGCCCTGGCGGCTTTTTTCGATGCCTTCGGCAGCGCCATCGTGAGCGTGGACTACGGCAGCAATCTGGATGGCAGCGGAGGGGGTGAGGCGGCCGAGGCGGCGGCTTGGGTAGCCTACGCCAACGGCGACCCGGCCAGCACGCAGGCGATCGGCAAGGACTCCAAGGGCAACGACTGGAAGACCGTGGGCTACTGGGCGGGTTTGCGGGCAGCCAATCCCATCACTCCTGACGACGGCTACAACGGGCTGCGCATCGGCCATCCCAAGCCGATTGGGATTCAGTTGTGGCAGATCGGCAACGACGCGTGGAACAACGGCTACTATGGCCCGGATCATGCGGCCGAGTTCGACCTGCGCGCCGGCCCCATCCCGAGCGCGACGGATGCGGGGAAGCGCCAGGGCAATGCGCGGATCGGGCCGGGGGCCTACGCGGAGGGTTTTCTGGCATTCGCCAAGGCGATGAAGGCCGTGGATCCCAAGATTCTTGTCGGTGCTTCGTTCACCACTCCGACGACGAATGTGAGCTGGATGCATACGTCTTCGATCGGCACCTCGTCGGCCTCGGATCTGACCGGGCAGAGCGCCAGCGCAATCAGTTGGGGCGGCGACTGGGACAGCGATCTGCTGAAGGCGGCCTGCGGGGAGATCGACTTTGGCGCGCTGTCGCTGGTCGAGAGCCCGACCCTGCCACCCGACTATAAGGTGCTGGACGAGGAAGCGCTGCTGCAATCGCTCGGCAAGGATTACAACGGCATCGTGACCGATCTGCTGGAGCGCTTCCGCAAGGATTGCCCGGCCGGGCACACGCCGCGGCTGGCCTTCACCAACTTCGGAGCCTCCGCGCAAACCATTCCGCATCCCGGCGTAGTGACTCTCTTCGCGGCCGATGCGGTGGCTACGCTGATTGAGACCGGATCCCTCAGCATCGACTGGACCAGCTATCACAATGCGTTGTTTATCGGCGAGGGCAACAAAACGGGGCCAGCGTACTTCGGCTACCAGATGGTGCATATCCTGGCCCATCAGCCGGGGGACGCCTTCGTCCAATGCCAGTCGAGCTCGAGCCTGCTGGCGGCGCACGCCGCCAAGCGGAGGGATGGAAGCTACGGACTGCTGCTGGTGAACAAGGACCCCAAGCAGGCGACGCAGGTTACGGTGCACTATTCCGGGGATACTCCCGGCAAAACAGGCATCCGCTTCGACTATGGCGAGGATGCATTCAAGGCCGACGTCGGGCGGCTTGTCCCCGTGCAGGTTGACAATCTTGGAGGCAGCTTCACGGTCGAGGTTCCGGCGTACACGGCGACGGTGATCGTGATTTCCAAGGCGCAGTGATGGGTGAGTCCCTGGTCTCGCTGCGCAGGCCGGGAGGCACACTCCCCTCATCTGCCGAGATGCTTCACAAAGAAGTCCGCCATCAGGCGATTGGCTTCGATGGATTCAGGAAGCCTCTGGTCGTACCAGAAGGCGTGGGGCAGAGCATCGTAGACGACCAGGCGTGCGTCGACGCCGGCATTCAGGCAGGCGCGGTGGAGGTTTGCCGTGCCGCTGAGTAGCAGGTCGCGCCCACTGGTGACGAAGAGCGTGGGCGGCAGGCCGGTCAAGTCTGAGTAAATGGGCGAGAGAATCGGATCTCTGCGGTCGGTCGTGCCCACATACTCCTGATCACGCATAGCGGGCGGGTCCAGGTGCCCGGAGAAGCCGCGCAACGCATAGATGGCAATTGAGTCCCCGTTGCGCGCGTAGTCGCCAAAGCCGCTGAAGATGCCCAGGGCCGCCGGCAGGGGCAGCCCAAGCTGCTTTAGCTTTGCCGCGACCTCGGCGGTGAGAATAGCGCCGGCCGAGGTGCCGTAGATGGCGATGTGCCCGGGTTTATAGGTCTTGAGCAGCTCCTTGTAGACGGCTACCGAGTCGTCCACGGCGGCGGGGAAGGGATGCTCGGGAGCCAGCCGGTAGAGCACCGCAACGACCTTGATCTTCGCGTAGCCGGCGATGGGAATCGACTCGGTGTAGGAGCCGGAGTCGGAGTTGAAGCCGCCGCCGTGAAGATCGAGCAGCACCTTGTCGCGGTTGGCCTCGGGCATGCCGTCGGGGGTGACGATGCGAACCGGAACGCCCGCGATCCTGCTCTCGACGAGTTGGTTGGGGCAGAGCTTGCTCCAGGCCGCGGCAGCGGTTACCGCCCAGGCGTCGGTGTGGCTGCGGCGGTCGGCCAGCGATTCCGGTGGGCCCTCATCGGGCTCGGGGCGCGCCAGGATCAACTGCGCCTGCGGGCTGACGGTGGCCGGGACGGGGACGACCCGCGTCACGCGCGCCGTGCCCTGGGCGTCGATGTAGCTGGTATCGCGACTGGGGGCCTGGGCCGCGGTGGTGGGCTGGGGCGCAGGCTGCTGGGCGGCTGCCGCGGCTGAGGCCAGCACGAACAGCAGGGCGGCGGAACAGGCTTGTAGACGCATGGGATCGACCTCCTCGGAGGGAAAGCTCGATTTTAGAGCAAAACCAGGGAAACCACATCCTGATCAGCTTCGATCAGGGTCGCCGCTCCCTGTTGGTCGCATCGACTTGAGTGCTGTGGTTCCGGGATACATCATCCCTGGTTTTGCTGTACCGCGCCTGCGGTTTGGATGGCGTGAATCTCCCGATGACCTGGACCCGAATGAAGAATCCCGGCCGATGGTCCGGTCCCGCATCTGCCGGCAGAAAAGCCGGAAGATGCAGGGCGCGAATTTCTCGATGGATCAGTGCGGCAGAACCAGCAGTCCGGCCTTCAGCAGCTTTTCCGTCAGGCGGTCCAGGGCTCTGGGAAACTTGTAGGAGATGGTGCGGACAGCCATCCCCAGCATGATCGCTGTTTCGACCTGGGTGTACTCCTGGAGAACGACACGGCTGAGCATCATGCGGTCCAGCGAGTTGAGCTGATCGAGGCACCTCTCCACATCGAGGACGAAGATCACCGCGTCTTCGAAGGTGCGGACGGGGCGGCTGGAGCACCAGCCCCGGGCGATCGGATCACCCAGAATGGACGGCGCCCTGCCCACCTGCATCGACGCATAGAGGTAACGCCGCAAGAGGCTCTCAGTATGCCTGCGGTAGAAACCCAGGCTGACCACTGGCTCGGCGGCCGGCGCTTTTACGGCAGGCTCCGCCGCCGGAGTCGCTTTCCAGATCCTGCGATCCTTCCGCCAGGCCGGTTGCGGGTTGTCTGCTTCCCAAAGAACTGTCAACTGGAGGGCTGCGCTCATTCAGCACCTCCGGCTGCTTCCGCCACAGCCCACACCCTGACCAGCGTCTTGCGGGCGGATCGGCCGCGCAGTTTGCGGCTCTCCGGGGTTGGAAATTCTTTGAGTTTTGCCTCACATTCCTTGCAATACACACTCCCCTGGGTCTGGGCGCGGTACCAAAGACAACCGCAGCCCTCGCAAATCTTCAAATGCACGCGCAATTCCATGACGAATTCTCCGTGTACTCGTTCTTTCCCGACGGCTTTGCTTTGTCATCTTCTCTCCGCGGGGTAGAAAGAACCGGCCAAGGCTGCTCAGAGGTCTTGTGCCCTGATGGGGGATAGCCAACCGGATTCTCTCGTTTCTTGTCATGCTTATGGCGCGCAGATCCTGGAATTTCGGTCCCTCGCCTTCCCCGGACGCCTCTGCCGAGCGCTACGGGGCGGGAATGAGAATGCCGAAGAAGATCTTCATCTTCCGGCCATTGTTCATCGGCCACTGAAAGGGGACAGTATTTCGCCCGTTTCAGCCTTGCGGCAATGAACCGTTTCTCAAAAGATTCCCACAGGCAAGTACCCGATTAAGTAAACCAAATCTAGAGAGATGATTCTCTTGCGTCAATCTCTTCCGGGGGCTTTCCGTCTCTTCGCTTTTCATTCCGCGGTTAAGAGCCGAAAATGAAGGCCAATCAGCCTTTCAGGTTTTCCCAGTGAAAACATTGACCAATCCTCTCCATTGCTGGTGGTGAATTTTCCACAGATGAATTTTACGCAGATGCACGAACGACTCCGCCTGGAACTGCTGCGCAGGGTGCAGCGGGGGACGCTCAGCGTCTCGCTGCTGGCGCGCCAGACGGGCTTCGGCCAAGCGCATCTGTCGAATTTTCTGCACAGCCGCCGCCAGCTTTCACTGGAGGCCATGGACCGGATCCTGGCGGCGCAGCACATGACAGCCGGCGATCTTCTGCCCGGGACCTGGCAGCGCCAGGCCATGCCGGCGGACGAGGAAGGCAGCGCGGTCCCGGTGGTCTCTCATGCGGCGGCTCTCCTGGAGCCGTTCATACGCCCCTCGGCGGTGCAGACGATGCTGCAGCTTCCCGGCGGGCTCTTGCAGTCGATCCGGGCCAGGGTGTCGGGCACGCACCGCGCCTGGCAGCGGTTTGTGGCCGTGCGCATTCCGGGCGCCGACACGCTGCCGATGGAGCCCCTGGTCCTGCCGGAGGCCGTTGCTCTCATCGACCGGCATTACAACTCGCTGATGCCCTACCGTCCGAACCGGCCTAATCTCTATGCGGTCCGCCACGGGGCGCACCTGGCGCTTCGGTATGTGGACTTTGTGTCGAGCCGGCTGGTGCTGCGGCCCCTCAACATCGCTTTCCCGGTCGATTTGATCGAAGTGGAGCCCGGCGAGCCGCCCAGTGAACTGATCGTCGGCCGCGTCGCGTTGATTCTGAATGAGCCGTGAGGCTTGAGCCGGCCTCCAATCGCGGGAGTCAGCGCCTCACACAATCATGCGCAGAGTCTTCGACGCGTACCGCGCAATCTCGCTGTCGCAACTCACCAGCGCCAGCCCTTCCGACGCCGCTTGCGCGATCAGCATCCTGTCGAACGGATCCTTGTGAATCGGTGGCAGCGCGGAAAGCCCGGAAATGTGCTGGGGGCGCAGGAGCAGCGGAGTGGCGACCAGTTGCTCCAGCGCATCCAGCCACCAGGAGCGCGGATCGCCCACATCGAGCCTGCCCTTCATGCTCTTCAGCATGACCTCCCAATACGAGACCACGCTCAGCACATTCGGGCCGGACAGAACTGCCTCCAGCGCCGAGGCTGTGAGAAGTTCCGGACTCTCCAGCGCCCAGATCGCTGTGTGCGTGTCAAGCAAGTACCCGCGGGCTGGCGCCACATCGCTCAACTGCTCTCACCTATAAGTTCTTCTTCGGTGATGGGATCATCCCACCCCGGCAAGAGGCGGATGCGGCCCTTCATGCCGCCCAAACGCACCTTGCGGCGCTCCGCGGGCGGCGGCGCAAGCTGGGCGACGGGGCGACCATGGCGGGTGATCACCACCTGCTCGCCATCCGCGACAATTCGGATCAGCTCGGTCAGACGATTTTTGGCTTCAGCGGTACTGACGTCCATGATTGCCATTATAGCCAGAAATTATAGCCATAACAAGAGGCTTGGCGCGAATTCTCCAACTTCAGGGCCGGCTTTTCTTGAAACACCACTCGGTTCAGCTCTCTCCTCACGCCTCGTGACCCCCTTCGGGGTTGTCAAACCGGGTGAATTTGGAGACAAAGTTCAGATGCACGGTTCCGGTGGGGCCGTTGCGCTGCTTCTCGATGATCAGCTCGGACTTGGCCCGGTCGGCCTCGCTCATCTCCTCGTTGCGCTTGTAGTAGGCCTCCCGGTGGATGAACGCCACCACGTCGGCGTCCTGCTCGATCGAGCCGGATTCGCGCAGGTCGGTCAGCAAGGGGCGCGGATCGTCCTTGCGCTGCACTCCGGCGCGCGAGAGCTGCGACAGCGCCACCACCGGCACATTCAGCTCCTTGGCCATCGCTTTGAGCCCGCGCGAGATCGCTGAGACCTCCTGGGTCCGGTTCTCATAGTTCCTCTTGCCCGACGAAGGCACCGTCGCCGACATCAGTTGCAGATAGTCCACCACGATCAGGTCCAGGCCCTTCTCGTTCTGCTTGAGCCGCCTCGAACGGGCGCGCATCTCGGCCAGCGAGATCCCGGCCGTGTCGTCGATGAACAGCCGCGTGTCGACCAGCCGGTTCAAGGCGTTCTGAAGCTTTCCCACCTCCTCGCCGCTCAGAAAGCCCTTCTGAAGCTTCTGCTGGTCAACCCAGGCCTGGGAAGACAACATGCGGCGCAACAGCGACTCCTTGCTCATCTCCAGGCTGAAGATGGCAACGGTGGCGTTGCTCTGCAGGGCTGCGTTCTCGGCGATATTGATGGCCAGCGCCGTCTTGCCCATCGAGGGCCGGGCGGCAATAATGATCAGCTCGCCCTTTTGCAGGCCGCTCGTCATTTCGTCGAATTTTGTGAACCCGGTGGCCAGCCCGGTCACTTCGCGGCTCTGCTTGTAGAGGTTGTCGATGCTCCCAAAGGAGCCCTTGACTACCTGCTCCAGCGACTGAAAGCCCTGGGTGAGCCCGGCGTCGCTAACCGCCAGCAGCTTGCCCTCGGTCTCGTCCAGCACCGCGAGGGCGTTCTCGCCCTCGTCCGCCGCCCGCGCGATGGCCGCCGAGCAGATGAGCATGAGCTTGCGCAGCAGGCTCTTGTCCTTGACGATCCGGATGTACTCCTCGATCACCGGACGCCGCGGCAAACCCTCGGTCAGCGATGCCAGGTAGGCCACCCCGCCCACGGCTTCAATCTCCTTCAGCCGCGACAGTTCGTTCGACAGGGTGACGATGTCCACGGCCCGCGAGGCGTTCATCAACTCGGTCATGCTATGGAAGATGCGGCGGTGCGAATCAAGAGAAAAATCTTCAAAATCAAGCTTTTCCGCAGCCTCGGCATGAGCGGCGTTGTCCAGCAGGATGGCGCCGAGAATCGTCTTTTCGGCATCGACATTGGCCGGCAATCCGGAGTCGAGAGCCAAGTTGGGGATGGTGGCCATATCCGATGAGTTTAGGCCAAGGGGTGCTTCGGAACGATTGTGAAGAAGAATGAAGTCGTGGAAAACAGGTCCCCAAAGAGCACCCGAATGGGTCATCCCGCAAATCTGCGGGCCCTTCGACTCTCATATCTTGCGGAAAAGCCCAATGCGAAGGGATCCGGGGACTTCACACCAGGGGAAATACTCTTGCCGGAGCCGCCACAAGCGTCAGGGCGCGACTTCAGTCGTGCCGCAAGCCAAACAAAATAGAGGCCGGGCTTTAGCCCCTGAGGGAATGATGGTCCGCCAGTCTACCTCTTCTTCAGCTCCCTTAAGGCTGCCTGCGGAAAAGCTCAACGGAAGCCATGCTTTGTATCAGGGCACGACTTCAGTCGTGCCGCAAAGAGCCCCAAAATACACCGGGCTTTAGCCCCTGCGGGAGATACATCAACGGCGTTTTCCCTTTCGCGAGAGAACGCGCGCCTGATTTGCAGATAATTACCCTCCATTGGCGGACAATAGAAGTATGAACAGTCACCAGAGCCCCGGGCTTTTCCTGATCCCTGTTCCCTGTTCCCCCGGCGGACCCCCCTC
>Ga0302320_10002263_pt1 | contig 45682 bp, 48 predicted proteins | sample Bog_T0_3_FD_202130 | JGI IMG/M metagenome (GOLD analysis project Ga0302320, IMG submission 202130) | Peat permafrost microbial communities from Stordalen Mire near Abisko, Sweden - Bog_T0_3 | ecosystem: Environmental > Terrestrial > Soil > Wetlands > Peat | place: Sweden: Abisko, Stordalen Mire...
TTGCAAGATGTCGCACCGCGCGCGCGGCCTGGGAGGCACTCTGCGCGTCGAGCGGGCCGCGGGCCGCGTCAAGACGGAATATCTGGCGACGATCCCACATCAGCTTCCCGAGTCGGCGGCGCGGGGTTAGCCGGCGATATAGCCTTCCAGGGCTTCGATGCGCCGCGACTGCTCCTCGATGACGGCCTTGACGAGGTCGCCGATCGACAAGATGCCGAGCACGTGCCCGTCCGACACGACAGGCAAATGTCGGATGCGCTTATCAGTCATGAGTTCCATGCAATGATGCACCGTGTGTTCGGGCGCGACGGTGATCGGCGGCGCGCTCATGATGTCGGCGACGGGCGTATCGCGCGACGCCCGGTTCATGAGGATGACTTTGCGCGCGTAATCGCGTTCCGAGACGACTCCGAGCAGCAGATCCGCGTCCATGACGAGCAGCGCGCCCACGTGATTCGTCGCCATGATTTCGATGGCGCGCAGCACGGAGTCCTGCGGTGTGACGCTGAAGAGCCGTCCGCCCTTGACTTCCAATAACTGCTTGACCGTCTGCACCATTCCCCCGTCGGCTCGGAGCGCAGTCTTGCGACCGCCGTGTCATCCGACTATACGCCTGCGCGCCGGACCCGGCGCAATACTCTGCTCAGATCGTGCCGGCCGCTGCCAGTACGTCGATCTCGGCGGACCCCATCCCCAGCAAGTTCGTGAGCACTTCGCGCGTGTCGGCGCCGAGAGCCGGAGGAGGCAGGCGATAGCTCACGGGACTCGCCGACAGGCGCAGGGGGTTCGCGACCAGAGGCACGCTGCCCGCCGCAGGATGCGGCAGGGCGAATTGCATGCCGCGCGCGCGAACCTGAGGATCGGCAAAGACGGCATCGATGGCATTGATCGGGCCGCAGGGTACGTGCGCCTGCTCGAGGCGCAGGACCCAATGCATGGTCGTCTCGCGGCGCGTAGCGGCCGCGAGCGCGGCGATCAGCGACTCGCGATTCGCGACACGGTCCTCGTTCCGTGCGTAGCGGGGGTCCAGGCCGAGTTCGGGTAGTTGGAGTTCGCCACAGAGCCGCTTGAATTGAGCGTCGTTGCCGACGGCGATGATCATGTTGCCATCACGGGTGGGAAAATCCTGGTAGGGCACGATGTTCGGATGGGCATTGCCGAGGCGTTCCGGTGCCGTGCCGCCGACGAGGTAGTTCGCCGCCTGATTCGCAAGGCTCGCCACCTGCACGTCGAGCAGGGCGACGTCGATGGACTGGCCCACTCCCGTGCGGTCGCGGTCGGTCAATGCGGCGAGAATCCCGATCGTCGCATACAAGCCGGTCAGGATGTCCGTGAGGGCGACACCGGCCTTCTGCGGCCCTGCGCCGGGCTCGCCCGCCTTGCGTCCCGTGACGCTCATGAGACCGCCCATGGCTTGGACCAGGAAATCGTATCCGGGCCGCGCCGCATAGGGCCCCGTTTGGCCGAAGCCCGTGATCGAACAGTAGACGAGACGCGGATTGACCTTCCGAAGCGACTCATAGTCGAGTCCATAGGCGCCGAGGCCGCCCACCTTGAAATTCTCGACGAGGACGTCGGCACTACCCGCAAGGCGCCTGACGATGTCCTGACCGGCCGACGTCGTGAAATCCACGGTGACGGACTTCTTGTTGCGATTGGCGCATAGAAAGTAGGCGGCGTCGGCGCGGCCGGCCCCGGCGGGCTTGTCCATGCCGTCAGCGGGTTCCCCTCCGAGGAAGGGCGGCCCCCAAGCGCGCGTGTCGTCGCCGCAGCCGGGACGCTCGATCTTGATGATCTCCGCACCCAAGTCGCCGAGCGCCTGGGTCGCCCACGGACCGGCAAGCACGCGTGAGAGGTCGAGCACACGGATGTGCGCGAGCGAATCGGTCACCGGCGGGCTACCGGGCGCGCTTGGCGCTGTCGTAAGTCACGTAGTACTTCTTGTAGCCCTGCGTCGACCAGTGACCCTTCCAGCCCTTCGGGATGGCCGCGCCTTCGCCGGCCTTGAGCTCCAGCACCGTGCCATCCGCCGAGGTCAACTTGACGCTGCCTTCGATGAAATACATGAACTCGTCCTCCGGGTAACTCGGAATGTCCTGCTCCGAGGGTCCGGCGCTGTAGAGTCCCGATTCGACGCGGCCGTCCTTGGACTTCGAGAGCAGCACGTCGATCGTGGGGCCGTCCGGCCCGTTCTCCTTCGCCGCGGACTTGCTGGTGAATATGGGCCCTCGCGCCTCCTCGGCCGTGACCTTGGCAGGCTTGTTCGTCACGAGGGGGGCATCTGCGGCCGATGCCGCAAGCGCGAAGGCAGACAGCATGAAGGCGGCGACGAGCGCGCGGGATTGTCGGTACATCGAGGTTTCTCCTTCGGCCGGGCCAGCTATCTTAGCGCAGGCGCAGGCGCAAGCGCGGTCGCCGGCTCGCCTCGCGTTCGGGTTCGGTCTATCTTGCCGAGATCGGCTATCTTGCCGAAAACCCCGGACATGGGAATCATGGGTCCCTTGCTGACGCTTGCTCTCGCGACGCGAATGCGCGCCGCCCTCGGCGCCGGCGAACCCACGCTCGTGTGCTCGATGGATCTGAATCGTTCGACCGAGACGGTCGAACTGCGGGCCCAAACCTGGACCTGGCGCAGCCGCAGCTTTCCCTATCCTGCGCGGCTCAAGGAGCGCACGATCTATCACTGGACCGAAGACGGTTTCGCCGCCGCATCGCGTTATTCCTCGGCGCTGATCAAACTCATACCGACCGATTGGGGTCCGCCCACGTTCGAGATCGACGGCATCAAGATGCTGCCGAGCGCCCACGTTTCGCCCTACGACGACGCGGAGCGCAAGGTCGCCCTGATAGAGCCCCGGGGCAAGGCGATCCTGGACACCTGCGGGGGTCTCGGCTACTTCGCGGCGTGGTGCCTCGCGGGAGGCGCGCTCGGCATCGTATCTTTTGAGAAAAATCCGGACGTGCTCTGGCTGCGGAGCCTGAATCCCTGGTCGCCCGCGGCCGACTCGCGTTTGGCGCTCATCGAGGCGGATGCCGTTGCGGCGGTCGCCCGCCTCGAAACGGGCAGCATGGATGCCATCCTCCACGATCCGCCGCGCTTCGGCATCGCCGGAGATTTGTACTCCCTGGGCCTCTATGCTGAGTTTGCGCGAGTCCTGCGGCGCCGGGGTCGGTTGTTCCATTACACCGGCACCCCGAACAAGCTGACGAGCGGGCGGGATGTGCCGCGCGAGGTGGCGGCGCGCCTCCAGCGGGCCGGCTTCGGCACGGACTATCGGAGCGACGGCATCCTGGCGGTCAGGCGATGAATGGGAATTGTGACTGGCGCGTGGTTCCGCCGTGCGCCGACAAGGCTTCCCGCCGTCTTCCTACGGTAAATCCGAGCCGGAGCGCAAATGCTCGCGTGCTATAGCACGAGGAATTGCCATGATCGACGCCCCAACACTGCCGGAAGTCTCGACTTCGGACGGAGAGATGCGCATCGCCGAGTTTCTCGCACGCCACGGGGGGCCGACCGCGCGGCGCGAGCGTGAGGGCGACATGCAACACCATACGCGCGGCTGGTCCGAGGTTTACGCGGCCGACGGCTACCGGCTGCGATGCGAATGGTCAAAGGTCGGCGCCCGCATCGAACTGAGTTTCGTCGAGATTCCGGCGAACGGGGCGTCGGGCGCATCGGTGTGAGCTCTGCCGGACGTCGTGGACTTGAAGGCAAGGCCGGGAATTGATTATAAGTGACACTCCACCGTAGCCGCGACGATTGCAACGAGGACCCGGATGCACGAGCCCTGCGCCATCGGAGACGAGAGTCTCGGCGCCACGCCCGAGACCTTGCACCTCGCGACGGAATTGCTGCCACTGCTGTATGACGACGTGCGGCGCCTCGCGACGCGCGAGCGGCGGCGCGTACGGGCGGGCGCGACGCTGCAAACGACGGCGCTCGTGCACGAGGCGTACCTGAAACTGCTGCACGTCGCACGCTTCAACGACCGCCAGCATTTCCTGCGGGCTGCGGCGCTCGCGATGCGCCACATCCTCATCAATCATGCCCGCGAACGGCTCGCCGCGAAGCGCGGCGGGGGAGCGAATCACGTCGAGCTCGACGAGTCGGCCGACGTCGCCACGGCCGAGGATCATGCTCTGGTCGAGATCAACGAAGCGCTGCTGCGGCTCGCGGCCTTGAGCCCGCGACTCGCACAGATCGTCGAATGCCGCTTCTTCGCAGGGTTCACGGACGAAGAGACCGCCGAGGCGCTCGGTCTCACCGACCGAACCGTGCGTCGCGACTGGGTCAAGGCCCGAGCCTGGTTGCGCCGTGAACTCAGCGAGTGCGCGCAAGGCCTGGACGACACCGTGGTTTGAAGTTTGCACGGCTCGCCGATGAGGCGCGCCGGTCAGATCCTGGCGGCCGCCTCGAAGCCCTCGAACACGGCTTCCTCGGCCGTGCGCGGTGCGGCCGCATCGCCGATCACGATGACCTCGGCACCCTGATCCTCGAGCGCACCGGCGAGCGCCGCGACGGGCCGATGGCCGGTGCATAGCACCAGCGCGTCAACGCCGTCGACGACCACGGGGGTGCCGCTGGTGACGTGCTGCAGATAAACGCCGTGCGCGTCGCCGCCGTAGAGGCGCATATACGTCAGCACCTCGACCCCGAGGGAATGCAGAGCGGCCGCCGCCTGGTCGCGCACGTAGAGCGGCAGGCTCTCGCCGGCCGCGACGCCGCTCACGGCGAGACGGACACGGTGGCCCGCCCGCGCGAGGCGCTCGGCGATTCCGATGCCGATCCAATCGGCGCGCCAATCGATGACGACGACCGAGTGGCCCACCGGCGTGCTCGCTCGCAGGATCTCCCAAGCATCGAGAACCTGGAGCGACTCATCGTGCGCGAAGTCGGGGCGGTAGGGAATTGCGCCGGTCGCGACGATCACGACATCGGGCGCCGCCGCCTCGATCAGGCGGCGGTCGACGCGGGTACGGGTACGGATCTCGACGCCGGTGCGGGCGAGCTCCTGCACTAAATTCGTCACGAGACCCCCGAATTCGGTTCTGCCGGGCAGTTGCTGTGCGAGCAACGCCTGGCCGCCGAGACGCGGCTCTGCCTCGTAGAGGGTCACAGCATGGCCGCGTTGTGCGGCGATCACCGCCGCCTTCATGCCGGCCGGGCCGCCGCCGACGACCGCCACGCGCTTCGGCGCCTCGGCCCGCACGAGCTTGCCATAGCGCAGTTCACGGCCCGAGACGGGATTCTGTATGCAGGAGATCGCAACTCCCTTGTGGAAGTGGCCTATGCAGGCCTGATTGCAGGCGATGCAGGCGCGGATCTCGGCGCTCTTGCCGGAAACCGCCTTGTGGGGCAGATCAGGATCGCAAATCAGCGCCCGGGTCATGCCGCAGACGTCCGCTTGGCGCATCGCGAGCAGCCGCTCGGCGTCCTGGGGCTGATTGATGCGGCCGGTCACGAACACCGGCAGGGATACGAGTTCCTTGATGCGCGCGGCGTAGGGAGCGACGTAGGCGACCTGGGCGGTCATCGGCGCCGCGATATGAACCGCGCCGCCGCTGCTCGCCGAACTGCCGAGCGTCACGCTCACGTAGTCGATGCCGCCCTCGAGGCGCGCAAGCGCGTGCAGCGTCTGCTCTTCGGACAAGCCCTGCGGATCGACTTCGTCCGCGGAGATACGCAGACCGACCACGAAATGCTCGCCCACTTTGGCGCGTATGTCGGCGACCGTTTCCCGCAGAAAGCGCGAGCGCCCGTCGGCATCGCCGCCGTACGCATCGCCGCGCAGGTTGATGCGCGGACTCAGGAATTGGGCGGGCAGATAGCCGTGACTCGCGACGATCTCGACGCCGTCGATGCCGGCGCGCTGCATGCGCCGCGCCGCATCTCCGAAGCCGGCAACGATGGCGCGAATCATGCGCACGTCGAGAGGCCGAGGCATGACTCGGAAGCGCTCGTTCGGAACCGCCGACGGGGCATAGGCGACCGGGAGCAGTCCGCCGCCGCCCTCGGCGATTTCCCGGCCCGGATGAAACAGCTGCGCGAACAGGACTGCATCGTGGCGGTGGACCGCTTCGGCGAGCCGCCGGTAGCCCGGTATCGCGTCGTCGTGGGTCGCCATGAGCACGTGGTTGGTGTAGCGCGCCGTTTCATGGACGCCCGAGACCTGCAACACGATGAGACCCACGCCGCCGCGGGCGCGCGCCTCCTGGTAGGCGACGAGAGCGTCGTTCACGCGGCCGCCCTCGGTGAGCATCGTATCGTGGCCCGTCGACATGATGCGATTCCTGAGCGTGCAGCCACGAATGCTCAAGGGCGCGAACAAATGCGGAAATGACATGGCGCGGTATTGTAGGGCAGAACATCCGGCCCATGCGACGCCGGGCACTGGCGCACCGAACCCCAGCTGGGGTAGCGTGACTGCCATGCCCAACCGCCTCCAGATCGTCGCCGGCGCGGATGCTTCGCGCGCCAAGCGGATTTCATGGCGTGTCGCTCCACCGCTTGCAAGCACCGCGTTGATCATGATCGGCGCGGGCGTCCTGGGCTCGCTCCTGCCGCTGCGCTTCTCATCGATGGGATACTCGCCGGGCGCAATCGGTTTGATCGCGTCCGCGGAGGCCGTGGGGTTCCTCGTCGCCTGCCTGTACGCACACCTGATCATCGCTCCTGTCGGACTCGAGCGCGCCTACGCGGCTTTCGCGGGCTTGAAGTCGGTCGCGATCCTCGGGCTCTTCTTCGCCGATGACTGGCCGCTGCTCGTGCTGCTGCGATTTCTGATCGGCGCCAACGCCGCCGGCCTCGCGATCGTCGTCGAGAGCTGGCTCAATGCGCTGGTGCCGAACGAGCAGCGCGGCCGGATCCTCACGATCTACGTGCTCGTGTACGGGCTCTTCTTCGGAGCCGGCCAGCTTCTCTGCCGGAATCTCGACGTGCGGGGTCCCGAGTTCCTGATCATTGCCGGCATGGCGACCACGCTCGCGCTCGTGCCCATGGTGGCGATCGACGTCCGCGCGCCCGTTTTACCGCACCGGGTGACGCTCGACATTCCCAAGGCGCTTGCCACGTCGCCCGCGAGCGTGCTCGCCTGCGTGCTGAACGGACTCATCCTGACGGCCTTCACGACGGTCGGACCGCTGTTCGGGGAGCGCATCGGGTTCGATCAGAGGCACATCGTGATGCTGATGGCCTGCGTCTCGTTGGGCGGCCTGCTGCTGCAGTGGCCGATCGGTTTCGTCTCGGACAAGATCGACCGCCTGCATGCCTTGATCGGATTGGGCGCCGGCATCCTGCTCGTGGCGGCGGGGCTGTCGACCGTCAACAGGCAGACGCCGTTCGCGCTGCTCGCGGCGCTGTTCGCAGTATTCGGCGGTCTCGCGGAGAGCCTCTATGCGGTAGGAGTCGCCCATGCGAACGACCGCGCCGCGATCACCGATTACGTCGGTCTGTCCTCGACGCTGCTGCTCGTCTGGTCGATCGGCGCCGCGATAGGTCCCACGACCGGGACCTATCTGATCCAACTGACGACGCCGAGCGCGTTCTTCGTCTACGTGAGCGTGCTGACCGCGGCCTTCACGCTGTTCTCGATCCGCCGGCTCCGCAGGCGCAAGCTCGATCCGATCATCGAGTCGCGCGAGGAGTTCCTCGTGTATCCGCAAACCTCGCCGGAGATCTACGAGTGGCTGCCCTATCATCGAGATCCCGCCGCGGCGCGAGGCCCAGCCGGCGGCGGCAAAGCGCCCGGGGACGGAGAACCTCCGGCGGCTTGAGGAAGTCGGCGCCCGACGGCGCAGGCACCGGCCCCAACCGCGCAGGCGCCGGCCTCAGATTTTGTCGATCGTCTCGGTTTCCGTGAGATCGGCGGCAACGCGCAGTCGCGGCTGGCGTTCGTCGATGTACATGATCTCGTGCTGGCCGACGACCACGACGTCGCCGTCATTGAGATTGTGGCGGCGGACGCGCTTCGACTGGACGTAGATGCCGTTCGTGCTGTTCAGATCCTCGATGACGCATGAATTGTTCTGCGTGACGATCTGGCAGTGGTGGCGGCTGATGAACTTGCTGTCGATCTGCAGGTCGTTCTCCGCGGTCCGCCCGATCACGAGCCGACCCGGGCGCAATTCCCGCTCGAACACGGTCTTGCCGTCGTGTGCGACGAGAATCCGACCGACGATCGGCGCCGCGGTCTCGGCGGTGCGCTGCGCGGCGGTCGGTTCGGCGGGTTCGGAGGATTGCGCGACATGCATGCGGTTCGTGCGCGCGTCGTATTCCACCCACTGCAGTTCCCGGATGGCCGCATCGAGATCCTCGGGAGACACCGTGTCGCGATCCAGTCCCGCCGCCGCCATCATTGCCGTATCGCAGAGCGTGTTGATGAGCCGCGGGATGCCGCCCGTAAAGCGGTAGACCGTCGCATAGGTTTCGGGTGCGAAGATCTTCCGGCCCTGGGAGCCGGCCACCTCGAGACGGTGGTCGATGTAGGCATTGCTCTCGGCATTGCTGAGGGCGGTCAAATGGAAGCGCAGCCGGACACGCTGCGCGAGTTGCACCAGTTCCTGGGAATTCAACTTGTCGTTGAGCTCCGGCTGACCGGCGAGGATGATGCGCAGCGCCTTCTCCTTGGTCGTCTCGATTCCGGAGAGCATGCGCACCTCCTCCAGCACACGGTTGCTGAGGTTCTGCGCCTCATCGACGATCAGCAGGACGCGCCGGCCGCTCGCGTGCTGTTCGACGAGGAATTCGGTCAAGGTCGCGAGCAATTCGGGCTTCTTCATCTTGAATGGCGTAAAGCCGAACTGGACGAGCACGGTTTGCAGGAACCCCGTCGGCGTGAGCTGGGTCTGGTTGATCTGCGCGACGATGACATTGGGCTGCAGTTCGCGCAGGAAGGTCTCGATCAGCGTCGTCTTGCCCGCCCCGATCTCACCCGTGATCACGACGAATCCGTCCGTGAACCAGATCGTCGATTCCATGTAGGCCTTGGCGCGCGCGTGCTGCTTGCTCAAGTACAGGAACTCGGGGTCCGGACTCAACCGAAAGGGCAATTCGCTCAGCTTGAAGATGTCTAGATACATGGCCGAATCGTGATGAGTCACCGTTCCTCGAGCAATTTTAGAGTATTTTGAAGCGCCTCATCGCGTTTCCTGGCGCTCGTCTTGACAATAGTACAATGTCCCAATTTACGCTCGTGTCGCGGTGTCTTGCCATAGTCGTGATAGGCCAGGCCGTCGATCGCCAGCAAGCGCGCGCGGTCCGGCAGCACTCCGAGAAAATTGATCATCGCGGCGTGTCCGAGCGCGCGCGTCGCGCCAAGCGGCAGTCCCAAGATCGCGCGCAGATGGTTCTCGAACTGACTCGTGACCGCGCCTTCGATGGTCCAATGCCCGGAATTGTGCACGCGAGGGGCCATTTCGTTCGCGATCAAGCGGCCGCCGACCAAGAAGAATTCGATCGCGAGGACGCCCACGTAGTCGATGGCCCGCATGACCCGGCGCAGATAGGTTCCGGCCATCCGCTCGAGTTTCGCGTCGCTGTACGGCGCGGTGCTGAATCGCAGGATGCCGCCCGTATGGGTGTTCGCCGTGAGCGGATAGCTCACGGTTTCACCGCTCACGGAACGCGCGCCCACGATGGATACTTCGCGTGAAAACGGCTGGAATTTTTCATAGATCAGATCGCGGCCGCCGAGCAAGCCCAAGGCGGCGGCGCCGTCCGCGGCGCCTTTCAAGACGACCTGGCCCTTGCCGTCGTAGCCCATGCGTCGCGTTTTGAGCACTCCAGGTACGCCCAAGCGCCGGATCGCGCGTTCCAGATCCGCCGCGCCGTCGACCGCCGCATGCGCCGCGACCGGAATCCTGAGCCGTGAAAACAGCGCTTTTTCGTGAAGCCGATCCTGCGATATGGCGAGCGCGGCGAGCGGCGGCCGGATCGCGACCCGAGCCTCCAGCGGGCGCAGGGCGCCGGCCGGGATGTTCTCCCAATCGAACGTGAGCACGTCGCTTTGTGCCGCGAGTCGCTCGAGACTCGCGGAGTCCTCGAGATCGCCTACGATGAGCGGAGCAACCTGGCCGCCGGGACCATCGCGGCCGCGATCGAGGAACACCGTGCGAATTCCAAGCGGATAGCCCGCGAGGGCGAGCATGCGCCCGAGTTGACCCGCGCCGACGATGCCGACGCGGAGGAATTCGTGCGGGCTCACTGCATGCCGCAGAAAGTGCGCGGATTCAAGCTCGGTGACTCACGGCACGCGCGGATCCGGGTTCGCGAGTACGGCCGCGGTCTGCGAGTCCCTGAAGGCATCGAGCGCAATGCGTACGTCGGGGAACTCATTCGCGAGGATCGCCGCGGCGAACAGCGCGGCGTTCTTCGCCCCGGCCGCGCCAATCGCGAACGTCGCGACCGGGATACCGCTCGGCATCTGGGCGATCGACAACAGGGAATCGATGCCATGCAGCGCTTTGGACTGCACGGGAACGCCGAGCACCGGGACCGACGTCTTGGCGGCGGTCATACCCGGCAGATGCGCGGCGCCGCCTGCACCGGCGATGATCGCGCGCAGGCCGCGAGCGCGCGCCGTGGCGGCATATTCGAACAGCAGGTCGGGCGTGCGGTGGGCCGATACGACCCGGACCTCATGGTCGATGCCGAGCGCGGCGAGAGTGTCCGCGGCCCCTTGCATCGTGTCCCAGTCGGAAGACGATCCCATGATGATACCGACGAGAGCTTTCATGCGGTCGGCAGTCTAGCAAAATCAGCCTATCGCACCGCAGCTATCCGAAAACCTGCCGGAGGTAGGCATACAGTTCGCGCGCTCCGACGGGCGAGCGCTGTTCCGCCCGCTCGCGCGTCGCCTTCTCCACCAAGCGAACGAGCGTCGGCCGATCCGCCGACGGGTGTTCGTCGAGCAGTTCGTCGATTCCAGCGGCGGCATCCGAGAGCAAACGGTCGCGCCAGCGCTCGATTTGCTGGAATTGGCGGATCTCGAGGTCGTGGCGCTGTTTGCGTTCCGCCAACTTCGCGAGCACCGGCTCAGGGTCGATTTCGCGCATCAATTTACCAATATATTGGCGCTGCCGGACTTGGGCGCCGTGAGAAGGCAGCCGGCGCAGCGCACGCAGTGCAATAAACAGGTTCTCAGGCAATTCGAGGTCGCGGATTTCTTGATCGGGCAGCGCAGCGAGCTTGACGCCGAGTTCCTGCAAGGAGGCTGCTTCGCGCTTGCGGGCGCTCTTGCTCAGGCGTTCCTGCTCGGTTTCGACGGGCTCGCTGGTTTGATTCTGGGTCGTCATATCCTCCCATGCTACACCCAAGGCCAGTAGAATCGCGCCGAAGAATCTGTAATCGCCGCTTTGGAGAACCCGATGGCCGTCGTGCCGAGCAGTCCCGTCCGCCTGACCCAGACCGATCTCGAGTCCATCATTCAGCTCGCATTGGACGAGGCGCGATCGCGCGGGGCCGCTCAGGCGGAAGCCGCGGTGAGCCAGGATACGGGCCTCTCGGTCGGCGTGCGCCTCGGGGAGGTCGAGACCTTGGAGCACCAGCGCGATCGCAGCATGGGCATCACCGTTTATTTCGACCAGCGCAAGGGATCGGCCAGCACGGCGGATTTCTCGCTGGAGGCCGTCCGGGCCACGGTGGCCAAGGCCTGCAGCATCGCGCGCTTCACCGCCGAAGACGCCTGCTCGGGGCTTGCGGATCTGGGCTTGATGGCGGTCGCCCCGCCCGACCTCGATCTCGCGCATCCATGGGACCTTTCGGCCGACGCGGCGATCGAAATCGCCAAGGCCTGCGAGGCCGCGGCCCTCGGCGTAGATCCGCGCATCAACAATTCGGAAGGGGCGTCGGTCGCCACGCACCGCGGATTGCACGTTTACGGGAATTCCCATGGATTCGTCGGCGGCTATCCGACGACCTCGCATACCCTCAGTTGTGTCGTGCTGGCCGGCACGGGCGAGGACATGCAGCGTGATTACTGGTACACGAGTTCGCGCGATTGGCGCGATCTCGAGAGCGGAGAGGCCGTCGGCCGCGAAAGCGCGCGGCGGACGCTCGCGCGTTTGGGTCCGCGCAAACTCACGACACGGCGCGCGCCCATCTTGTTCGTGCCCGAGATTGCGCGCGGATTGATCGGTCACTTCATTGCGGCGATCCGCGGCAGCAGCCAATACCGGGAATCGTCTTTCCTGCTGGGTGCGGCGGGCCGGCGGGTATTTCCGCCGGGATTTTCGATCGGAGAACGTCCGCACATCCCGAAGGCCATGGCGAGCGCTCCGTTCGACGAAGAAGGCGTCGCCACCCGCGACCGGGAATTGGTCGCCGATGGCGTGCTCACCGGATACGTGCTCTCGAGCTATTCGGCCCGCAAGCTCGGGCTGCACACCACGGGCAATGCGGGCGGTTCGCACAACCTGCTCGTCGCGCCGACGGTCGCAGGTGGCCTTGACACGCTGCTCGGCCGTCTGCATACGGGACTCGTCGTCACCGAACTCATGGGGCAGGGCGTCAACACGGTCACCGGCGACTATTCGCGCGGCGCCGCCGGGTTCTGGGTCGAGAACGGCGTGATGCAGTATCCCGTTGCGGAAATCACGATCGCGGGCAACCTCGCGGAGATGCTCGCCGGCATCGTCGCGGTGGGCAGCGATATCGATGCGCGCGGCGGGGTGCGCGTCGGCTCGATTCTGCTCGATGAGATGACGATTGCGGGCGAGTGAGCGCGCTCAGGCGGTCAGGAGCCGCAGCGCCGCAAGGTAATTTTCGCTCGTGCGCGCAATGATGTCCGGCGGGAGGTGCGGCGCCGGAGGCTTCTTGTCCCAATGCAGCGATTCGAGGTAATCGCGCACGAATTGCTTGTCGAAGCTCGGCGGGCTGCTGCCGGCTTTGTAGGAGGCGACGGGCCAGAAGCGCGAGGAGTCGGGCGTCAGGGCTTCATCGATCAGCACGAGAGCGCCGGATTCGTCGACCCCGAACTCGAACTTCGTATCTGCGATGATGATGCCGCATTCGCGCGCATGTCGGGCCGCATACGCGTAGAGCTCGAGAGCAATGCGTCGGATTGCATCCGCATGCACCGCTCCAACGAGGGACTCGAAGCTCGCATAGTCGATGTTCTCGTCGTGATGCCCCGCCGGCGCCTTCGACGCCGGCGTGAACAGCGGTTCGGGCAGGCGGTCGGCAATCTGCAGACCGGCGGGCAAGGGGATGCCGCAAACCGATCCATGCGCCAGATAATCCTTGAAGCCGGAACCGATCAAAAACCCGCGCACGACCGCCTCGACGGGCAAAGGGCGCAGTTTCCGCACCACCATCGTGCGCTTTGCGAGCGCTTCACGCAGCGCCGCGTCGTGCACGACGTCCGTCAGGGGGAGCGTTGCCAGATGATTCGGAACGATATGGCCCGTGCGCGCGAACCAGAACCGCGATACCTCGGTCAGAACCTCACCCTTGTGGGGAATGGGATCGGGCAGCACGACGTCGAAGGCCGACAGGCGATCGGTCGTGACGATGAGCAGGTGCGCAGCATCGACCTCATAGATATCGCGCACCTTGCCTTGGTGGATTCTCTTCAGGCCGGGTATCCGGGATTCGAACAACGGAGCCGACGGCGGATGGTCTTGCACGGGAATGAGTCCTGCCTGCTGCTACCATAACGGGAAGAAGGCCGGCGATTGTGGCGGAGTGGCTTAGGATAGGTCAACACGGATGAATTGGATCGGAAAAATTGTCGGCGCCTTGATCGGTTTCACGTTGATCCGCAGCTTCTGGGGTGCGGTCGTCGGCGCGATCATCGGACACCTGTTCGACGAGGGGTCTTTCTCGCCGGGACCCGCGGCTGCCGCCTCCATTTCCGAGGCATTCTTTCGCACGACGTTCGAACTCATGGGTCACGTCGCCAAATCCGACGGGCGGGTCAGCGAGGCGGAGATCGAGGCGGCGCGCCGGCTCATGCAAGAGCTCAATCTTGGCCCCGCCGACACGGCCCGCGCGATCGCGTTCTTTCGCGCGGGCAAGGCGCCTGCCTTCGACTTCGAGCAGGTGGTCGAGCAGCTGCGCCAGGCTTGCGGCGGCCGCCACGACGTGCTCCGCGCCTTCGTCGAGTTGCAGGTCCGGGCTTCCCTGGCGGGCAACGGATTATCGCCCCCGGCCCGCACGATATTGACGCGTCTCGCCGGGCGCGTCGGCATGTCGGGGATGGAATTTGCCTACATCGAGGCCGCGCTGCGGGCCCGCCAGCAGTATCGCTCCGGCGATTCCGGCGCCTGGGGCTCAAGCGGCGGCGCCGCGGGGGCGAACGGCGCCGCCGGTTCCGGCGGATCGCGCAGCTCGGGCGGAGGCGCCGGCGACGGCCGCCCGCAGTCGCCGCGTGGACGCAATCTCGCGGCCTACTATGCGGAACTCGGCGTGGAAGCGAGCGTCAGCGATCCGGACATCGTCAAGGCCTATCGCCGCCAGATGAGTCGTCATCACCCCGACAAACTGGTCGCGAACGGCCTGCCGGAATCGATGGCACAAGTCGCCAAGGAAAAGACTCAGCGCATCCAGGAGGCCTATGAGGAGATCCGCGCGGCGCGCGGCATGCGATGATAGACTCCGCGGCCATGGACACCATCATTGCCCCGTCGATTCTGTCAGCGGATTTCTCGCGCCTCGGTGAAGAAGTCCGCGCCGTGCTGGCCGCGGGCGCGGACTGGGTCCACTTCGACGTGATGGACAATCATTACGTACCCAACCTCACGATCGGTCCGCTGGTCTGCGAGGCCTTGCGCAAGGCGGGGATCACCGCCCCCATCGACGTTCATCTCATGGTGAGCCCGGTCGATCCGCTCGTGGCGGAGTTCGCCAAAGCCGGGGCGACGGCGATCAGCTTCCATCCGGAGGCGACGCAGCACGTCGACCGGACGATCCAGTTGATACGCGACGCGGGTTGCAAGCCCGGCCTCGTCTTCAATCCGGCCACCTCGTTGGACTGGCTCGATTACGTGATCGACAAACTCGATCTGATTCTGATCATGTCGGTCAACCCCGGTTTCGGCGGTCAGAAATTCATCCCCGCCGCGCTCACGAAGCTCGCCGAAGCCCGGGAGCGAATTCGCGCAACGGGTCGCGAGATCCGGCTCGAAATCGATGGCGGGGTCAAAGTCGAGAACGCCGGCGCGGTCGCGGCAGCCGGTGCCGATACGTTCGTCGCGGGCTCGGCGATTTTCGGCAGCAGCGACTACGCCTCGACCATCGCAGAAATGCGGAGCGCCATCGAATCCGGCAAGCGGGAAACCGGCCGGCGGTAGTCCCGCGCCGGGCGGTCCGTCGGTCGGCGGCTATTCGTCGTCGTCCTCATCATCGTCCTCGTCGTCCTCGTCCGGTTGCGCGGCGCGAATCACCTTGGCCGCGCCGACGCCGGCGCCGGCGGCCGCCTTGACGGGCACGATCAACGGCCGCGTCTTCACCTTCGGCCGCGCATTGAAAACGACGATCGTCTTGCCGGTGGCGCGCAGCAGTCCCTGCTCTTCGAGCACCTTGAGTACGCGGCCGGCCATTTCGCGCGAACACCCGACGAGGCGCGATAGCTCCTGCCGGCTCACCTTGATCTGCATGCCCTCCGGATGCGTCATCGCGTCCGGTTCGCCGCACAGGTCCATGATCGCGTGTGCGACACGCCCCGTGACGTCGACGAAGGCGAGATCACCGAGCTTGCGATTCGTGCGGTCCAGGCGGGTCGCCAACTGGGTCGCCAATTCAAAGATCAGTCCCGGGCTCTCGGCAGCAATCTGGCGGAACCGCGGGTAGGTCATTTCGGCGAGTTCCGACTGCTGCCGGGTGCGGACCCAGGCGCTGCGCGTGGGCTGTTCGTAGAACAGACCCATTTCTCCGAAGAATTGACCCTTGTTGAGGTAGGCCAGCACCATTTCGTTCCCGTCTTCGTCCTCGATCATCACCTCGACCGAGCCGCTGATGATGTAGTAGAGGATATCCGGCAGGTCGCCCGCATGGATGATCACGGTCTTGGAGGGGACTGTCCGGATGCGGCAGTAGCTCAAGAAACGATTGATCGCTGGGATATCGCTTAAGGCTTTTGCCCCTTCTTCCATGGTCTCTCCCTCAATTAAGTAACGCGGGACGAAATAAGTAACGCGGGACGGATTATATACACGCGTTCGGGCCCGTTTTATTACATAAGTCTCGGAATCGCAATCAGTAATCAGTCTGCTAGAGCCAATATGAGGAATGCGTCATAACGCGCGAAGAAAGTCGCATGGCCGCGCGCAGCGGCAGGGGCAGCGGCGCGCCGCCCAGCGCCGTGGCCTTCTCGCCATGGCGGATCTCGTCGCTCTGCATCTGTTCGAGAATCGCTCGGCTCCCCGCGTCGGCCGGCGAGATCCGCTGCAGGTGATCGCTCAAGTGCGACTCGACCTGCTTTTCGGTTTCCGTGATGAACCCTAAGCTCGTCCGATCGCCGAGAGCGCCCGCGACGGCGCCGATCGCGAAGGAACCCAGGTACCAGAGCGGATTGAGCAGGCTGGTGCGGCCGCCGAGTTGTTCGAGCCGTTGCTCGCACCAGGCGAGATGGTCGGTTTCCTCTGCCGCCGACTCCCGCATGGCGGCGGCGACCGCTTCGTTCCGGGCAATGAGGGCTTGGCCCTGATAAAGAGCCTGGGCGGAGACCTCGCCCGCGTGGTTGACGCGCATGAGTCGAATCGACTCGAGGCGTTCCGCGGGTTCCAGTACGAGTTCGCCGTTGCCGGCACGCGGCAATGCCCGGGCGGAACGAGAGGGCGCCGCCAAGACTTTGATTGCCTTATCAATTTCGCCAATCAGTCGGTCGATGAGCTTAAATGAGCGGGTTCGCATGGCACATTATATAATGTCCCGGGGCTCTCGCGACAGCAGGGTCCCACGCCCTCGCGACGCCGGGGCTGGTAACGGGACGCCTCGTTCTGTAGAATTCCGCGCCTTTCGTCCAGACCTCAAGACTTCAGAGTATTCCCATGCATACCGTATTTTCGAAACCTCAAGAGACCCGCGGCGATTGGTACCTCGTGGACGCAGCCGGCAAGACCTTGGGTCGCCTGGCGTCCGAGATTGCGCACCGCCTGAAGGGCAAGCACAAGCCGAATTATGCGCCGCACCAAGACTTGGGCGACCACATCGTCGTGATCAATGCGGGCACCGTCAAGGTCACGGGCGCCAAGCTGACCGACAAGTTCTACCACCAGCACACGGGCTACGTGGGCAATCTCAAGAGCATCGCCCTCGGCAAATTGCTGCAGGAGCACCCCGAACGGGCCATCGAGTTCGCGGTCAAGGGCATGCTGCCCAAGGGGCCTCTGGGTCGGCGCATGTATCGCAAACTGCACGTATTCGGCGGTCAAGAACACACTCATCAGGCTCAACAGCCCAAATCGCTCGAACTCTAATTCGCAGGAAACCTCATTCATGGCACAGAACACAGCCACCAGCTCCTATTATGGCACCGGGCGTCGCAAGACCTCGAGCGCCCGGGTCTACCTCACGTCCGGCTCAGGGAAAGTGTCGATCAACGGTCGCACCCTCGATGAGTTCTTCGGGCGCGAAACCGGGCGGATGATCGTGCGCCAGCCCTTCGAGGCCGTGCAGATGGACGGCAAGTTCGACGTCGATGCCCACGTCGAGGGCGGCGGCATCACCGGTCAGGCCGGCGCGATTCGCCATGGCATCACGCGCGCATTGATGTCGTACGACGAGACCTTGCGGGCACCCCTGCGCAAGGCCGGATTCGTGACGCGCGACGCGCGTGAAGTCGAGCGCAAGAAGGTCGGCCGGCGCAAAGCGCGGCGCGGCACGCAGTTCTCCAAACGCTAAGGGTCACCGTAAATGCCGCCGTCGGGCTCTCCGGTACGCGATCGGATTTGGGGGATCGTCTAGCGGTAGGACAACGGTCTCTGACACCGTTTACCTAGGTTCGAATCCTAGTCCCCCAGCCAATTCGGGCCCACGTTCGTGGGCCCTTTCCTTCAATTACCGGGTCGAGTAGACACCGCATGTCGTCTGATCAAACCTCTAGTGGACGCGTCGCACCGCTGGCGATCGCGGCACTCGGCGTCGTGTTCGGCGACATCGGCACGAGTCCCCTGTACGCCATCTCGTCCTGTTTCACCGGGCCGAAAATCGAGGTCACGCCCGAACACATCTTCGGCGTGTTATCACTCGTGTTCTGGTCGCTGGTGCTCGTGATCCTGTTGAAGTACGTGGCCGTCGTGCTCAACGCCGACAACAAGGGGGAGGGCGGAGTGCTTGCATTGACGGCGCTCGTCGTCGGCACCGAGCGCGCGAGCCCGCGCAAGAAACTCTACGGAACGCTTGGAATTCTCGGCGCCGCCCTGTTCTTCTCGGACGGCGCGATCACGCCCGCGATTTCAGTCCTGAGCGCGGTCGAGGGAATCCAGATCGCGGCGCCGACGTCGCACATTCCGATCCTGCCGATTACCTTCGTCGTCCTGATTGGTTTGTTCCTGATCCAGCGTCATGGCACGGGCTCGGTCGGCCGCGTGTTCGGCCCCGTCATGCTGTTCTGGTTTGCCGTGCTCGCGGTGATGGGCGTGAGCTGGATCCTGCGCGAACCCAGGGTTCTCCTCGCACTGAATCCCACGAACGCAGTGCGACTGCTGATCGCGCACAAAGTCGGAGCGCTCGCGGTGCTCGCGGGAGTCTTCCTGACGGTCACGGGCGGTGAGGCGCTCTACGCCGACATGGGTCACTTCGGCAAGACACCGATCCGGCTGGGCTGGATCATCATCGTCATGCCCGCGCTGGTGCTCAACTATTTCGGTCAGGGCGCCCTGCTCATGGAGAACCCGGCGGCGATCAGCAATCCCTTCTATCTCATGGCTCCGGCATGGTCGCTGTGGCCGCTCGTCGTGCTGGCAACCGCCGCCACCGTGATCGCATCGCAGGCGGTGATCTCCGGTGTGTTCTCGGTGACCCGCACGGCCGTGAGCTTGGGATTGCTCCCCCGGCTCCGGGTCGAGCATTCGTCCGCCGACAATGCGGGCCAGGTCTACGTGCCATCGATGAACTGGCTGCTCATGCTCGCGGCGCTCGCGCTCGTCGCGAGCTTCGGCAGTTCCGCCGCGCTCGCAGGCGCATACGGCCTCGCCGTCTCGGGCGCGATGACGATCGTCACGCCGCTCACCCTGAGCCTGATCAAGTCCCGCTACGGGCGCGAAAGCCTGTTGCTGCGCTCCGGCGTAGCGCTGCTCATGATCATCGACTTCGCCTTCCTGCTCGCGAACATGACCAAGCTCGGCGACGGGGGTTGGGTGCCGCTCGCCTCCGGCCTCATCATCTATTGGATCATGCAGACATGGCAGGCGGGCAGGGCATCGGTGATATCGCGCCTGCTCCGCGAGCAAAAGCCCGTGCGCGACTTTCTCGAGGACTTGAAACGGGATCCTCCCGTGCGCGTCCAGGGCACCGCGGTGTTCATGGATCCCAAAGCTTCGGGCATCCCGCGTGCGTTGCTCAACAACATCAAGTTCAATCGTGTGATGCATGAACGGGTGCTGCTGCTCACGGTCGTGACGCGCGACGAGCCTCGGGTTGCCTCCGCCAAGCGCCTGTCGGTGAGTCCGGTCGGAGATGGGATCCAGCGTCTGGTGGCCCAGGTCGGTTTCATGGAGAAACCGAACATCGTCGAGATCCTGCGCGACGCCGAATCTCACGGCATTGCCTTCGATCCGGAACGCACGACGTACTTTTTGAGCCGCGAAGAATTGATTCTGGGCCAGCGTTCCGACCTCACGCCGCTGCGGCGCAAGGCCTTCGTTCAGATGCAGCGCAATGCCCAGGTCGTGGCCGACTACTACGGCTTGCCGCCCGGTCGCGTCGTGGAGATCGGCACCCGCCTCGAGATCTAGCGGGCCGCTAGGGGACGATCCGCCGCACGCCGTCGGCGCCACCGACGAGCAATTCGTCCGCGCGCCGATGCGCGAACAGGCCGACGGTGACCACGCCGGCAATCCGATCGACCCCGCTCTCGTACGTTTCGGGATCGAGCAATTGCAAATTGTGCACGTCCAAGATCACGTTGCCGTTGTCCGTGATGACTCCCTCGCGCCATACCGGCTGGCCGCCGAGCAGAACGATGCGGCGTGCGACGTAGGACCGCGCCATTGGGACAACCTCGACCGGGAGCGGAAACTTGCCGAGAACGTCGACGAGTTTGCCGTCGTCGATGATGCAAACGAACCGCTTGGACGCCGCCGCGATGACCTTCTCGCGCGTCAGGGCGGCTCCCCCGCCCTTGATCAACACCCCGTCCAAGGTCGCCTCGTCGGCGCCATCGACATATAGCGGCAGGTCCCCCGCGGAATTGAGATCGAGCTCCGCGATGCCCGCGGCCTTCAGGCGCGCGGAGGTCGCGCGGGAGCTGGAGACGGCCGCTTCGAGCTGGATTTTACGGTCGGCGAGGGCCGCGATGAATTGGTCGACGGTCGATCCGGTGCCGATGCCGAGGATCATTCCATCCTCTACGTAGGCGAGGGCGGCTTCTGCCGCGAGGCGTTTTTTCTCGCTGACATCCATGCTTTGCTACCCCTGAAAACAACTGTGCCCGCTTACGCGGGCACAGTTGGTTACTTTCGAAGGCTTACTTTTTCTTAGCGGCCTTTTTCTTAGCTACCTTCTTCTTCGCCTTCTTTACTTTTGCTGCCATGTTAGAAACTCCGTTGTCGGGTTAGTCCGGGGACCGAGTATATACACGAAAAATAAAATAACAAGCAATACGTCACCCTTCTTCGGCGCCGATGTGCTAGCGCTGTGAGCGAGTTCACTCGAGCGTGAGGATGAAATCCCAATCCTTGCGCGTCACGGGCGTCACCGAAAGTCGATTGCCCCGACGCAGGATCACGAGGTCCGAGAGTCGCGCAGAAGCCTGTGCACGCAGCGTATCGAGCGTGATGACCCGCTTGAATTTCCGAACCAGCTTCACGTCGACGGCGTACCAACGGGGCGCTTCCGGCTTGCTCGCCGGATCGAAGTAAGCGCTCTTCGGATCGAAGGCACTCGCGTCCGGGTAACCTTCCGCAACGACGCTCACGATGCCGGCGATGCCGGGTGACGGGCAGTTCGAGTGGTAGAAGAATGCTTGGTCCCCCGTCCTCATGGAGTCGCGCAGCATGTTCCTCGCCTGATAATTGCGCACACCCTCCCATGCCGTGGTCTTGCGGGGGCATGCGGCGAGCGAATCGATGCCGAAGGTTTCGGGTTCGGATTTGAGCAGCCAATGATTCATGCGTGAAGCCTCTATGCTGATGCTCGTCCGTAATGATGGACGCCGACTTCGGTCGCGAGGGCGTCGATGCGGAGGTCCCAGGGGTCGGCGAACACGGAGTCGACGCGCTGGCACTCGAATGCGTAGCCCATCAAGCGCGGGCCGCGCCAATGACGGCGAAGCCCGCGGTATGCAAACGCCCGGTCGTAATAACCGCCGCCCATGCCGAGACGCCGCCCATCGGGATCGACGCCGACGAGCGGCACGACGATCAGCGCGAACCACCGGGCCCCTAGCCCGCGGGCGCCGCGACGCGGGACAGGAATGCCGTATTGGCCGATGCGCGTTTTGTCGCTGAGCGCGAAAAATGCGATCCGCCGGTGTCGCCGATCGATCACGACCGGAACATAGAGCCGCACGCCACGCCGTCGTGCCGCCTCGACCAATGCGTGTGTCGCCGTCTCGGAGTCGAACGGCAGGTAAATCGCGACCGCCCGACCCGCGCGGAACCCCGGCAAGCTTGCAACCGCCCGCGCAGCCTTCGCGGAACGCAGCTCATGATCATCGGGATCGAGCGCGCGACGTGCTTGTCGCAGTTGTTTGCGCAGGGCCGGCTTGCCCTCGGCTGATCGGGAACTCATGGAGTCTTCAAAGTAAAGGGGATGGCGCCACCCGCATGTGCCGTTTTGGACCGTTGCTCCCGACCTGAGCAACAGGTGGGGCTAACTGCGGCACTTAAGGCTTTCCGCTCAGGGCGGACTTGCACAATGTTGCCAGCAAGCAATGGCCCCTGGGGTTTACAAATTAGGGTCGAGAGGTAACCCGATCCGCATCGAACACCGCAGGCAGCGCCAAAATCAACCTCATTCGAAAAGGCCCTTCAGAACTCGAGCTGTTGGCCTTTCTCTAATGCCGACTCTACGCGCTCGCGCAGGATACGCAAGCGGCCGCCGACTTCAGATTCGAGATTGGCGTCACCGTTTCGCGTTCGCAGCAACTCGTTGGCCATGTTCAAGGCGGCAATGACCGCGATGCGCTCGAGACCTACGACTTTGCCGCTGTCGCGTATCTCACGCATGCGGGAGTTCAGCAGTTCGGCCGAATCGAGCAGTGCGGCGCGCTCGTCCACGGGACAGGCGATCTGGTAGTCCTTCTCCAGGATGCGCACACTTACGCGAGCGGGGTTTTCGCTCATGCCTGCTCCATCGATTTGAGCCGGCCGATCATCGCCTCGACGCGGGCGCGTACCTGCTCGTTTTTCTGCAACAGGCTAGCCCGTTCGGCGGTCAGGGACTCCTGTCGCTGGCGCAAGGCCCGATTTTCCTCCTTGATCTGTCCGACTGTTGCGATCAAATCTTCGAGCCGCTTCTCGAGCCGCTTCAGTTCGAGAAGCGTGGCGGATTTGGGGGCTGGATCGTTCATGAGGCACAATATAGAGTGCTGGATTCAGCATTGCAAAGGGCGGCGCGGCCCGAGTGTGCGGTATCATTCGTCGATCATGATGTCGGACATTCGATTCAAGGATTTCGAAGACGTTCTGGCAGCGGCCGGCAGTCTTGCCGATGCGGCGGAAGCGCACGGCTCCTTGTGCGGTGCGCTTTGCGCGATGTCGCCCTACCGCATGCAGGATTGGGTCAACGAAATCCTGCCCGACGGCGCGTCCTTGTCGGCCGAGTCGGCCGCAATGCTCGAACGCGTCTTCACGGCCACGGCCAATTCCTTCGGAGAGCAAGGCATGGAGTTCGAGCCGCTGCTACCCGATGACGAGCAACCATTGAACGGCCGGGCGAATGCCCTGGCGCTGTGGTGCACCGGCTTCCTCTACGGTCTCGGCACAGGAAGGATCTCCGATTTGGAGGGACTCGCCGGCGACGTCGGCGAGATCGTGCGCGACTTCACCGAGATCTCCCGCGCCACCGGTGATGACGCGGATGCCGACGAATCCAACGAGCAGGCCTATGCGGAACTCGTGGAGTTCATCCGCGTGGCCGCGCAGGTGGTCTTCGAAGAGTTGCTGCCGCTCCGCGGGCAAGCCTATCCGTCCGCACAGCGATTGCACTGAGCCGACGCGTGGACCTGCGGGAATTCGCGCGCCGTCGCCGCCAGCTCATGCGTATGATCGGCAAGGAGGGGATTGCGATCCTGCCGGCGGCACCGGTCCGGCATCGCAATGCCGACATCGAATACGCCTATCGTCAGGATAGTCAATTTCATTACTTGACGGGTTTTCCCGAAACCGAAGCGGTCGCCGTTCTGCTGCCGGGCCGCGCGCGGGGGGAGTATCTGTTGTTCGTGCGCGAACATGACCATCTGCGCGAAGCCTGGGACGGTCCGCGAATCGGCCCTGACGGAGCTGTCGAACGGTACGCGGCCGACGATGCGTTTCCCATGGCCGACATCGACGAAATCCTGCCCGGGCTCATGGAGGACCGCTCCAGGGTGTTCTATTCGATGGGCGCCCACGAGGAGTTCGATCCGCGCGTCCTCTCCTGGGTCAACGGCTTGAGGGTCCGATCACGCGGCGGACGGGCACCTCAGGAGTTCGTCGCGCTGGGTCACCTCGTCGACGACATGCGCCTCTACAAGAGCCGCGCGGAACAGACGAGCATGCGCCGGGCGGCGGAGATCGCCGTGCGTGCTCACCGACGCGCGATGCGCTTCGCCCAGCCCGGACGCATGGAATACGAGGTGATGGCCGAAGTCGTGCACGAATTCCGCTCGCACAACGCGGAGCTTTCCTATCATCCGATCGTCGGTGCGGGCGCGAACGCCTGCGTGATGCATTACCGCGACAACGACCAAGCCCTGCACGACGGCGACCTCTTGCTGCTCGATGCGGGCTGTGAGCACGAGTACTACGCGTCCGACGTGACGCGGACTTTTCCGATCGGCGGCCGGTTCACGCCGGCCCAGCGCGCGGTCTACGAAGTGGTGCTCGAAGCGCAACTCGCGGCCATCGACCGGGTCCGGGCGGGCAACGATTGGAACCAGCCGCATGAGGCCGCCGTGCGCACGATCACCCAGGGCCTCGTCAAGCTCGGCCTGCTCAAGGGGCGTCCGGCGCGGCTCGTCAAGGAACGCGCCTATCTGGAGTTCTTCAACCACCGCACCGGGCACTGGCTCGGCATCGACGTCCATGATGTCGGCGACTACAAGGTCGGGGGCGAGTGGCGGATGCTCGAAGCGGGTATGACGCTGACCGTCGAACCGGGCATCTACATTCGGCCTGGGGCGAAAATCCCGAAGGAATTTTGGAATATCGGCGTTCGCATCGAGGACGACGTGCTCGTGACCGGCGCTGCGCCCGACGTGCTCACCGGCGCCCTGGAAAAGGAACCCGACGCGGTCGAACGCGCGGTGCAGGCGGCATGAACGAGGATTTCGACGTCACGATCGTCGGCGGCGGCATGGTCGGCGCAAGTCTCGCGGTCGCGCTGGCGCCGCTCGGCTTGCGCGTCGCGCTCGTCGAATCGATTCCGCACGACGCCGCCGCACAACCGTCCTTCGACGAGCGGACGACCGCGCTGTCGAACGGCAGCCGCCGCATCCTCGAGACGATGGGCGTCTGGCCCGGGGTTGCCACCGCGGCAACCGCCATTCGCAAGATCCACATATCCGATCAGGGACGCTTTGGTTTTGCGCGCGTCGACGCCGCCGAACAGGGGCTCGGCGCCATGGGCTTCGTGCTGCCTAACCGGGTGCTCGGCGCCGCGCTGTGGGCGCGCATCGGCGCCTGTCCGGCAATTCGCGTGTTCTGTCCCGCCGAAGTCGCGCACATCGACGCGTCGCTCGACGCCTCCCGCGTCGGCGTCGACGTGCAAGTCGCGCCGGACGCGGCGGCGACGCCGATCCGCACGCGCCTCGTGGTTGCGGCCGACGGCGTGCACTCGAGCGTGCGCAGCGCTTTCGGTGTCGAGGCCTCGAGCCGGGATTACGGTCAAACCGCGGTGATCACCACGATCCTGCCTCAGCGCTTCCACGATCACGTCGCTTATGAGCGCTTCACGGACTCGGGTCCCCTCGCCCTCCTGCCGCTTGGCGATGGCCGCTGCACGCTGGTGCTGACCTTGAACCACGCGCTCGTGGACACGGCGCTCGGCTGGACGGACGCGGAATTTCTTGCGGAGGTTCAGCGGCGATTCGGCTTCCGGCTCGGCCGCTTTCTGCAGGTCGGCAGGCGCAGCGCCTATCCGCTCGCGCTGACGCAGACGACCCGCACGAGCGCGGGCCGCTGCGTCATCGTCGGCAATGCTGCGCAGGGCTTGCATCCGGTCGCCGGCATGGGATTTAACTTGGGCCTGCGCGACGTCGCCTGTCTCGCCGAGACGATTGCCGAATCGATGACGGCGGCGCCGGCCGATCCCGGTGAGGAGCGGGTCCTCGCCGCCTACGACGAATGGCGCGCGCGCGATCGACGTGCCGTGATCGGCTTCACCGACGCGCTCGTCCGAACGTTTTCCCACCCCGCCGGTCTCGTGCGCGGCATCCGCAATCTGGGTCTGCTCGCCTTCGACGTGCTGCCGCCCGCAAAGGCGGCCCTGTCGCGCTTGAGCACGGGCGCGGACGGCCGGATTCCGAAACTCGCGCGAGGCGTCGGACTGACCCGCGGCGACTCGTCGAGCCGTGGCGTCAGGGGCGGCAGCCGTTGAGCCGCGAGTTCGACGTGGTCATCGTCGGAGCCGGTGTGGTCGGCTCGGTGGCCGCGAGCCTGCTCGTTGCGCGCCGCATCGCGGCGCCGGAGCGGATTGCGATCCTCGCTGAACGCTTCGCGCCGAGCGGCGCCCTGCACCTGGATTGGGACCTGCGCGTTTTTGCGCTGAGCCGCGCCTCCGAGTTGTTGCTCCGCGAGGCCGGTGTGTGGGATTCGCTGCCGCGGGACCGTGTGTTCGGCTATGAGCGCATGTGCGTCTGGGACGCCGCCGGAATGCCCGGCGGCCGGGGTTCGCTGACGTTCGACTGCGCCGAGATCGGCGAACCGAATTTGGGATCCATCGTCGACGGCGCGGCACTGCAGGCGCGGGCGCTGGCGGCCGCGCGCGACGCGGGCGTCCTGTGCATCGAGGCCGGCGCGAGTGCGATCGTCGCGAACGACGCCGGCGTACGCGTCGATCTCGCCGACGGCCGACGCCTCAATACGCGCTTGTTGCTCGCGGCCGACGGCACGCATTCGCCGACTCGCGGTCTGCTCGGCATCGCCACGGCCGGCCATGCTTACCATCAGGACGCACTGGTCGCTCACGTGCGTACCGCCGAAGCGCATCGGAACACGGCGTGGCAACGCTTCCTGGCGACGGGTCCGCTCGCGTTGCTGCCCCTGCCTGATGGGCGCACGTCGATCGTCTGGAGTGCGGCGCGTGCAGACGCGCGGCGCTTGCGTGCACTCGAGCCCGCCGAGTTCGGCGCGGCGCTCACCGCCGCGAGCGGCGGCGTGCTCGGCGCCTGCGAACTCGCGAGCCCGATCGCGAGCTTCCCGCTGCAGCTGCAGTACGCCCTCGAATACGTCCGGCCGCATGTCGCTTTGTTGGGCGACGCCGCCCACGCCGTGCATCCGCTTGCCGGCCAGGGACTGAACCTCGGACTGCTGGATTGCGCGGCGCTCACCGAGGTGCTCGCTGCGAAAGAGCGCGTGCCCCTCGGCGATTTCCGGCGGCTGCGCCGCTACGAGCGCTGGCGCAAGTCGGAGAATCTGCTCGCGGCGGCCGCCATGGACGGTTTCGATCGGGTGTTCTCGAACGCCGATCCGCGGCTCGCGAACTTCCGCTCACGCGCGCTCGGCGCCGTCGACAAAGTGGGGTTTCTCAAGCGTGAACTCGCACGCCGCGCGCTCGGGCTGGCCGGCGACCTGCCCCGGACCTCGCCGGCGCCGGACCTCAGAGCCGATCGATCTTTGCGGCGCAGATGAAATCGTTGGTCGACAAGCCGCCGATCGCGTGAGTCGAATAGCTGATGCGACAATAGTCGTAGCCGATTTGCAGGTCGGGGTGGTGATCTTCCACGTTCGCGATGTGGGCGACTGCGCCGACGAAACTCATCGTGCGGTAGAAGTCCTTGAACTTGAACGCGCGCTCGAGTCGCTTCGCATCGTCGGCGAGCGTCCAACCCTTGGCCAATTTCGAGGTGAGCGTTCGTGCCTTGGCGGGGGTCAGTGGTGCGACACCCCCTTCGCAGGGCACGCATTTCCGCTCGGCGAGTGCTCGCGCGCGGCCGCCTCTTGCGCCAGGCGAGGCCTTCATGCGCGCTCTTCGGCCGCGAGCGCCGGCCGGACGTCCGACGCGGCATGCCGCCGCGCATAGGTCCTCTCGATGTAGCGCTCGACGAGATCCTGAAATTCCTCGGCGATGCGCTCACCCTTGAGGGTCACGGTCTTCTCGCCATCCTCGTAGACCGGCGCCACGGGGTTCTCTCCGGTCCCCGGCAGGCTGATGCCGATGTTCGCATGCTTGCTCTCGCCCGGGCCGTTGACGACGCAGCCCATCACGGCAACGGTCATCTCCTCGACGCCCGTGCGTTCCTTGCGCCACTGCGGCATGCGATGGCGGATGTGGCTCTGGATTTTTTGCGCGAGTTCCTGGAAATATGTGCTCGTCGTGCGGCCGCAGCCGGGACAGGCGATGACCATCGGCGTGAAGGATCGCAATCCCATGGTCTGCAGGATTTCCTGCGCGACGATGACCTCTTGAGTGCGATCGCCGCCCGGTTCGGGCGTCAGGGATACCCGGATCGTATCGCCGATTCCTTCCTGCAGCAGAACGCCCATCGCCGCCGTCGATGCGACGATGCCCTTGCTGCCCATGCCGGCCTCCGTGAGTCCCAGGTGCAGCGGATAGTCGCAGCGCCTCGCCAGATTGCGATAAACGGCAATCAGATCCTGTACGCCGCTGACTTTGGCGCTGATCACGATCATGTCCGGACCCAAGCCGAGTTCCTCGGCGCGCCGTGCGCTCTCGAGCGCCGAGACGACGATGGCTTCCCGCATCACGTCGAGCGCCGCGAGCGGCGCCGGGCGCTTCGAATTCTCGTCCATCATGCGGGTCAGCAGATCCTGGTCGAGGCTGCCCCAATTCACGCCGATACGCACGGGCTTGCCGTGCCTCACGGCCATTTCGATCATCTCGGCGAATTGAGGGTCGCGCTTGGAACCGCGACCGACGTTGCCGGGATTGATGCGCAGCTTCGCCAAGGAGGCGGCGCACTCCGGATGCGCCTTGAGCAGCTTGTGGCCATTGAAGTGAAAATCGCCGACCAAGGGTACGGTGACGCCGCGCGCGTCGAGCCGCTCGCGGATGTGCGCCACGGCCGCCGCCGCCTCGTCGTTGTTGACCGTGACGCGCACGATTTCCGAGCCGGCACGTGCGAGCGCCGTGATCTGCTCCACGCTGGCGGCAATGTCGGCGGTGTCGGTGTTGGTCATCGATTGCACGACGATCGGTGCGCCGCCGCCGACGGTCACCGAACCCACGCGCACCTTGCGGGACGTTCTGCGCGAAATCATGGCTGCTGAGCTCTGCCCGGGCGAGACTGCCCACGAGCATTCTAACGCGACGCGCGGGTCATGACAGCCTGCATGCCGCGCCGGCTGCAACACGGCATAATGCCCGCATGGCGGCGAGAATCGTCTATTCAACCGGTATCGGCGTGCTGTGCCCGAATTGCCGGCGTGCCGCGCGCAGTTGCGTTTGTCCCAAGGGTGCGCCCGGTGCCGCCGGACCGCCCGCGGTGCGCGTCGGTCGCGAAACGAAGGGGCGCGCCGGGAAGGGCGTGACCGTCGTGACCGGCCTGCCGCTGCCGCCGGCCGAGATCGAAACGCTGGCCGGAAAACTCAAACGACGCTGTGGCTCGGGAGGTACCGTGCGGGACGGTGTCATCGAAATTCAGGGCGACCATCGCGATACGATCGTGGCCGAACTCGAAAAACTCGGCTGGGCCGCCAAGCGATCGGGCGGCTGAAGCCCACGCTGCGGCCGGCGCAGTGAAGGATGCGCCCGGCCCGCTGAAGGATGCGGCCGGCGCGCGGGATAGTGTATGATCCAGCCATCGCGACAAGAGCTGTCCGGAGAGAGTCCCCGCGTCGAGCGAGGGCCGCCGAAGGCGCAACCGCCCGGAAACGCTCAGGCAAATGAACGGCAGTCTCTCGCGATCTCTGGAGAGCGATCCTTGAGTCCGAGCGGCCACGGATCCACCGAAGGGGAGCAGCGCTCGTCGAGAGTGCTTGATCTCTCAGGTCCCAAGGACAGAGGGGCGGTCGGAAACGTTTCCGGCTGACACTCTGTTTCGCAATGAGGTTGCGATGGGCCTGAAGACTTCACTCTACGACTCTCACCTGCGCGAGGCTGCAAAGATCGTCGATTTCGGCGGTTGGGACATGCCGCTGCACTACGGCTCGCAAATCGACGAGCATCACGCCGTGCGCGGCGATGCGGCGATGTTCGACGTCTCGCACATGGCCCAGATCGATCTGCGCGGCGAGCGCACCGCGCCCTTTCTCCGCCGCTTGCTTGCCAACGACGTCGCGAAATTGCGGGAGCCCGGCAAGGGGCTCTATTCCTGCATGCTCCGCGACGATGGCGGCGTCGTCGACGATCTGATCGTCTATGCGATGACGCCCACATGGTTTCGCATGGTCGCGAATGCCGGGACGCGCGCCAAGGATCTCGCGTGGCTGCGGGCGGCGGCAGCGCCCTTCGAGGTCGATGTCATCGAGCGGCCGGACCTCGCGATGATCGCCGTCCAAGGACCCAAGGCGCGCGCCAAGGCGGCGACGCTGTTCACTCCCGACGCGGCGGCGCGCGTGTGCGCGCTGGGTGCTTTCGCCTCGGCCGCGTTCGCCCTTGCGCCGGTATTCGCGACCGCGGAGTTCAGGCTGCCCGACGCCGCCGCGAGCGCGTCGGGCGATTGCCTGGTCGCGCGCACGGGCTACACCGGAGAGGATGGGTTCGAAATCTCGGTGCCCGGCTTCGCGGGCCCGGCGGTCTGGGCCGCGCTGCGCGGCGCGGGCGTGCTGCCCGCGGGCCTGGGTGCCCGTGACACCTTGCGGCTGGAAGCGGGTTTGAGCCTCTACGGCAACGACTTGGACGAGGAGCATGACCCCCTGGCGTCCGGCGTTGCGTGGACCGTCGCGTTCGAGCCGTCGGACCGCGACTTCATCGGTCGTCGCAGTCTCGAGGCGCTGCGCGCCGCGCCCTCCCTCAGGCTGCGTGGCCTCGTGCTCGAGGACCGCGGCGTACTGCGCAGCCATCAGCCGGTCGAAACCGCCTCAGGACCGGGGGCGATCACGAGCGGTACGTTTTCGCCGACGATGAATCGCGCGATCGCGCTCGCGCGCCTGCCGGCCGGCAGCGACGGTGCGGCTCAGGTCGAGATTCGCGGCCGGAAGCTGGCCGCGCGCATCGTCGATCCGCCGTTCGTGCGCCACGGCAAGATCCTCGTGCCGATGTAGAGATCAACGCTTCCCCACGTACAGCGCCCCAATCCACGGCAGAGCGAATGCCTGCCGAGTTCGACCAACCCCCAGCCGGAGAACTTCCCTTGAGCGACATTCCCAGCGAATTGCAGTACACCAAGAGCCATGAGTGGATCCGCATGCTGCCTGAACAAAAGATCGAAATGGGCATCACCGACCACGCCCAGGCCGCGCTCGGCGATCTCGTCTACGTCGAGGTCCCGGAGATCGGCAAACAGCTCGCGGCCGGCGGCGTGTGCGCGGTCGTCGAGTCGGTGAAGGCCGCTTCGGACGTCTACAGTCCGGTGGCCGGGACCGTGGTGGCAAGCAACACGGCGCTCGCCGAGCGTCCGGAATTGCTGAATGAATCACCCTATACCGCAGGCTGGCTCGTGCGCATCGAACTCGACGCTGCGGCCTCCGTGCCCGTGCTGCTCGACGCCGACGCGTATGCACGCTACGTCGCCGCCAGTGCCGATTGATCCGATCCATCCCAGCCCGGAGTTCGCGCCATGCCGTTCATTCCACATACGCCCGACGACGTCGCCGACATGCTGGGCGTCATCGGGGTCGCCAGCATCGATGATTTGTTCGACGAAATTCCCGAAGACCTCAAGGCCACGGGCCTCGGCCGCGTCCCGGCGGCGCTCTCGGAGATGGAGATCGGCCGGCTCATGAGCGAACGCGCCGCGGCCGACGGCCGCGCGCTCAACTTCATCGGAGCGGGGGCCTACGAGCATCACATTCCGGCTCCGGTCTGGGCGATCGCGACTCGCGGAGAGTTCTATTCCGCCTACACGCCCTATCAAGCCGAGGCGAGCCAGGGAACCTTGCAGGTGATCTACGAGTACCAATCGATGATGTGCGCGCTCACCGGCATGGAAGTGTCGAACGCCTCCTTGTACGATGGCGCGTCGGCGCTCGCCGAAGCCGCCCTCACGGCCGTGCGCGCGAATCGCGCCTCGAGTTCGCGCCGTATCCTCGTGCCGCGCACCGTCAACCCGACCTATCTGCGCGTTGCGGAGGCGATTGCCGGCAATCAGGGCGTGCGCTTTGAATCCGTGGACTTCGACCGGAAGAGCGGGCGCACGCTGCTCGAATCCCTGCGGCCTTACGAGGGCAGCGACATCACGGCGCTCGTCGTGCAGCAGCCGAATTTCTTCGGCGTGCTCGAGGAGGTGGATGAACTCAACGATTGGGCGCATGCGAACGGCGCGCTCGTCATCGCCGTGGTCAATCCAACGGCGCTCGCGGTGTTGAAGCCGCCCGGTTCATGGGGAGCGCCAGGAGCGGCTCGTGCCGGCGCCGACGTCGTCTGCGGGGAGGGGCAGCCGCTCGGCGTTCCCCTCTCGTCCGGCGGCCCCTATTTCGGGTTCATGACGACCCGCATGCAGTTCGTGCGCCAGATGCCGGGCCGCATCGTCGGTCGCACGCTGGACGCCGCGGGACGCCCCGGCTTCACGCTCACGCTGCAGGCGCGGGAACAGCACATTCGCAGGGGCAAGGCGAACTCCAATATCTGTACGAACCAGGGGCTCACGGTGACCGCGGCCACGATCTATCTCTCGCTGCTCGGTGCGACCGGTCTGGCACGCGTCGCCGAGGCGTCCGCTGCGCGCACCGCGGCGCTCGTGCGCGCCCTCACGGAACTGCCCGGAGTGCGCCCGGCATTCTCCGGGCATCGCTTTCACGAAGCCGTGCTCATCCTCGACCGGCCCGTGGCGCCGTTGCTCGCGGCGCTCGCGGAGCGCGGCATCTTCGGCGGACTCGACCTGTCCGCCTCGCATCCGGAGCTTGGGTGTGCGCTGCTCGTGTGTGCGACGGAGACCAAGACCGATGCCGACATCGCGAGGTATGCCTTCGCCCTGGCGGAACTCATCAGCACGCCGTATGTCGAGCCCGGCGCGGCCGCGTTGAATAGTCAGACAGGCGCCTGAGGACTCAAAGATGCAACGAATCGCCGCGATGGAACCGATCATTTTCGAACTGAGCCGGCCGCACCGCGCTGCGCGCGCGCAGTATCCGCCGGGCACCGCCGTGCCGCGCGCCGCCGCACCGGGCGACACGCCATCGGACACCGCAGTGCCGGGCGCAGCGTGGCCGGCACATCTCTGCCGCACGACTCCGCCGCTGTTGCCGGAGGTGTCCGAGCTGCAGGTGGTTCGGCATTTCACGCGGCTCTCGCAGCTCAACTTTTCGATCGATACGCATTTTTATCCCTTGGGCTCCTGCACGATGAAATATAACCCCAAGGCCTGCAACACCTACGCGATGCTGCCGGAACTGCTCGCGCGCCACCCGCTCGCGCCGGAATCACATTCACAAGGCTACCTTGCGTGCATGTTCGAGCTGCAGGAGATGCTCAAGGACATCACCGGCATGCAAGGCGTCAGCCTCACGCCGATGGCCGGTGCGCAGGGCGAATTCGCGGGTGTGGCGATGATACGTGCGTATCATCGGGCGCGCGGCGATTTCCTGCGCGATGAAATCATCGTGCCGGAAGCGGCGCACGGCACCAATCCGGCCACGGCGGCGATGTGCGGGTGCAGCGTCAAGGAGATTCCCTGCGATGCCAACGGCGATGTCGTGCTGGACGCACTGCGTGCCGCGGTCGGTCCGCGCACCGCCGGCATCATGCTCACGAATCCGTCCACGCTCGGCGTGTTCGAGCGCAAGATCGCGGAAGTTGCACAAATCGTGCACGGTGCCGGCGGCTTGCTGTATTACGACGGGGCAAACCTCAACGCAATCCTCGGCAAGGTGCGACCCGGCGACATGGGTTTCGACGTGATTCACATGAACCTCCACAAGACGTTCTCCACGCCGCACGGCGGCGGCGGACCCGGATCCGGCGCGGTGGGCGTTGGCGAACGACTGCTGCCCTTTCTGCCCATACCCATCGTCGGTCGCGAAGGCGAGCGCTATCGTTGGCTCGCCGAAGCGGATTTGCCGCAGTCGATCGGCCGCCTCTCGGGCTTCATGGGCAATGCGGGCGTGAATCTGCGCGCCTTCATCTACATGCGCATGCTGGGCCGCGAGGGGATGGTGCGGGTCGCCGAGTACGCCGCGCTGAACGCGAACTATCTCTTGAAGAGGCTGGTGGCGGCCGGCTTCGACGCGGCCTATCCGGACCGCCGCGCCAGCCATGAGTTCATCATCACGCTGAAACGCCAGCATCGCGATTATGAGGTAACCGCGATGGACGTCGCAAAACGCCTGCTCGACCACGGGTTTCACGCGCCGACGACCTATTTCCCGCTGCTCGTGCCCGAGTGCCTGCTGATCGAACCGACCGAAACCGAGGCGAAGGAAGATCTCGACCGATTCTGCGACGCCATGATAGCAATCTTGCAGGAAATGCGACTCGAGCCCGAAAAATTGTCGGGGGCTCCGTTTACAATGCCGGTGCGACGGCTCGACGACGTGCGGGCTGCCAAACAACTCGATTTGGCCTGGAAGCCGGCTGCCTGATCTTGTCCGATCGCTGACACGCACTCACCTCAAGGATCCGCATGCCCCGTTCGTTCGCATTTTCCCTTCTGTGCGCCGTTCTCGCCGTCGCCGCGCTCGCCGCACCGGCGCCGGCCCACGCAGCGCCGCCTGCCTCGTCCAAGGCGGCTGCGAGCGCGGCGGCTGCGAGCGCGCCGCTGCCCGCGAATACACCGGCCAATTGGGCGCAAACGCTCGAGCGCATCGCGACCGGGGTCGTGACGATCCAGATCGACAGCACGCGTGCCTTCGATACGGAATGGAATTCGACCGGGCAGGCCACCGGTTTCGTCATCGATGCAAAGCGCGGCCTGATACTCACGAATCGGCACGTGGTCACGCCCGGTCCCGTGACGGCGCAAGCCATCTTTCTGAACCGCGAAGAGGTTCAGCTCTACCCCGTATATCGCGATCCGGTCCACGATTTCGGCATCTATCACTACGATCCGGCCAAACTACGCTTCATCACGCCCGCGGAGCTGCCGCTCTATCCGGCGGGCGCCGTCATCGGGCGCGAGATCCGGGTCGTCGGCAACGACGCCGGCGAGCAATTGTCGATCCTCGCCGGCACGCTTGCGCGTCTCGATCGCGAGGCTCCCGAGTACGGCTACGGCAAATACAACGACTTCAATACGTTCTACTATCAAGCGGCCTCGAGCACCTCGGGCGGATCCTCGGGCTCACCGGTCATCGACATCGACGGCCGCGTCGTCGCCATGAACGCGGGCGGCGCGACGGGCGCGGCATCGAGTTTCTATCTGCCGCTCCCGGCGGTCGTGCGGGCGCTCAAGTTCATCGAGGCCGGCAAGCCCGTGCCGCGCGGCACGCTCGAGACGGTATTCAAGTACACGCCCTATGACGAGTTGAAGCGCCTGGGTCTCGGCGCCGAAACCGAAGCCCGCATGCGGCGCGATTTCCCGAAACTGACCGGCATGCTCGTGGTCGCCGATGCGCAGCCGGGATCCGAGGCCGACGGCAAGCTTGCGCCCGGCGACATCTTGATCTCGATCGACGGGAAGCCGGTCCCCGAGTTCTTTGCGCTCGAAAACGTCCTCGACGAGTCGGTCGACAAGTCGATCGCCGTCGAAGTGCAGCGCGGCAACGAACGGATCCCGCACTCCTTGACCGTGCAGAATCTGCATGCGATCACGCCGGACGAGTACCTGGAGTTCGGCGAAGCGGTCGTGCATACCCTGTCCTACGAGGAGGCGCGGCACTTCGACCTGCCGATCAAGGGCGTGTTCGTCGCGAATCCCGGTTACGTGTTCACGAGCGCCGGAATTCCGCGCGGTGCCCTGATCAGCATGTTCGACGGCAAGCAGATCGAGGGTCTCGCCGACTTCGAGGCGGCGCTTGCCGACCTCGCAGACGGCGCGCGCGCCGCCGTGCGCTACGTGACCCTCGAAGATCCCCGCGCCGCGCAGCTCAAGGTCATCCGCATCGACCGCCTGTGGTTTCCCTCCCGCAAGTGCAAGCGCGACGACAACACCGGCAGCTGGCCCTGTGTGAGCCTTGCGCCGGGGCCTGCCTCTGCCGCGGTTCAGCCGGCGTCCACGCAATTCGCGAAGACCGGTGATCCGCGCATCGACAAGCTCACGCCGTCGCTCGTGTCGATCGGCTTCGACATGCCCTATTCGGTCTCCGGCGTCACGGAAAAGAACTATCACGGCACGGGCTTGATCGTCGATACGGAGCGCGGCCTCGTGGTCGTCGACCGCAACACGGTGCCGGTCGCGATGGGCGACGTGCGCATCACCTTCAACGGCACCGTGGAAGTGCCCGGCAAGGTCGTGTTCGTCCATCCCTTGCACAACCTCGCAATCGTCTCCTACGATCCGCGCGCGATCGGGGACACCCCGGTGCGCGCCGCAAGCTTCCGGGACAAGGAGTTGGAGGCGGGCGAGGACGTCTGGGTCGTCGGCGAGCGCAGCGACGCCAAAATCATGTCTCAGAAAACACAGGTGGCGAGTCTCGACGTGCTGTCGTTTCCGCTGTCGCGAACCCTGCGCTTTCGCGACAGCAACATCGAGGCCGTGAGCCTCGTGAATCCGCCCGGCGATTTCGACGGTGTGTTGTCGGACGAGAAGGGTGACGTGCTCGCGCTGTGGTCGAGCTTCGCGTTCGAAACCCAGCACGATCTCGAACAGGTCAATCACGGCGTTCCCGCGGACATCGTCATGGAGATGATCGCGGCGGCCGTCGCGAACCGTCCGATCTACTCCGTCGAAGCCGAGTTCGGCCGGCAATCCCTCGCGGCTGCGCGCAAGCTCGGCCTGCCGGATACCTGGGTGAGGCGCTTCGAGCAGCACGATCAGGCGCGCCGCCAGGTGCTCAGCATTGATCGACTCGTGGCGGGCTCGCCGGCGGCGCATCTGCTCGAGGCCGGCGATTTGCTGCTCGCGATCGACGGCAAGGTCGTGAATCGGTTCCGAGAATTGGAGCGTGCCGCCCAGGCGCCGCGGATCAGCGTCACGGTCTGGCGCAATGGAGCCGAGAAGACCGTGGAGTTGGCGACCGTTCCGCTCAATGGGCGGGATATCGATCGCGTGCTGATCTGGGCCGGCGCGACGCTGCAGGCTCCGCACCGTGCGATGGCGGCGCAGCGCGGCATCCCACCGGAAGGAGTCTTCGTCTCGTTCTTTTTCTACGGTTCGCCGGCAACGCACTACGGGCTGTATGCGGGGCGGCGGATCACGGAAGTCGACGGACAGCCGACGCCCGACTTGGACGCCTTCATCAAGGCCGTGCGCGGCAGGCCGGATCGCGCCTCGGTACGCCTCAAGACCATCAGCTGGAACAGTCAGGTCGACGTCATCACGCTGAAGCTCGACAACCATTACTGGCCGGCCTACGAACTCGACCGCCAGAGCGACGGCCGCTGGACGCGCACGGCGATCGATCCGCCCTGACCGGCATCCCATGAGTGGCATGCAAGGGCGGGCGGCGCAGCGTAGTCTTGTTATCATGGGGCCGTGGTAAGAGCTACTCAGACCGAAATCGTCGAAGCCGTCGAAGCGCTGCGTGCGGGCAGCCTCGTCGCCTTTCCGACCGAGACGGTGTACGGGCTTGGCGCGAACGCCGCCGATTCGGCGGCGGTCGCCAAGTTGTTTGCGCTGAAAGGCCGACCGGCGGACCATCCCGTGATCGTGCATTTGGACAATCCGCGCTATTTACATCGCTGGGTCGCGTCGATTCCGCCGGTCGCCGAACTGCTCGCGGCGAAGTTCTGGCCGGGCCCGCTCACCTTGATCCTGCCGAAGGCGGAAGACGTCAATCCGATCGTCACGGGAGGCCAGGAGAGCATCGGAATTCGCGTGCCCTCCCATCCGATCGCGCAGCAACTCCTCACTGCTTTCGGCGGCGGCATCGCCGCTCCCTCGGCGAATCGGTACGGGCGCCTGAGCCCGACCAGGCCCGAGCATGTACGCGAGGAATTCGGTGACGCGGTCGGCGTCGTGCTCGACGGCGGAGAGGCGCCCATCGGACTGGAGTCGACGATCGTTTCCTGTCTGGACAACGCGGCGGTGCTGCTGCGCCCCGGATTCATCACGCGCTCGGATTTGGAGAAGGTGCTCGGGCCGCTCGCGCTCGCCGGCGACGCCCCGCGCGCCCCGGGAGACCGGGCCAGTCATTACGCGCCGTCGACTCCGCTCGAGGTCGTCGCCGCCGACGATCTGGAAACGCGCGCCGGGGAGCTCGCGTCGCTCGGCGGCAAGGTGGCGGTGCTGGCGATGCGGCCGCCTCTGCACGCGCAGCGTCACATGACCTGGATCAACGCCGGCAAGAAGCCGGATACATACGCACACAATCTGTACAACAATCTGCGCACCCTCGACCGTGTCGGCTGCGTGCGCATCCTCGTGCAGGCGCCGCCCGCCGACGAGCGCTGGATCGCGGTACTCGATCGGCTGCAGCGGGCCAGTCATGCTTGATCCGCTCGTGCCGGAATTGGACCCGGATCTTGACCCATTCTCACCCGATGCGGTGCGGCGGCTCGTCTCACTCTACGGTTCACCGCTGTTGATCGTCGATGCCGAACGCGTGCGCCGGCAATACCGGCGACTTGCGGCGGCGCTGCCCGGGGTCGATCTGTACTACGCCTTGAAGCCCCTGCCGCAGGCCGGTGTGATCGACACATTGAGCCGGCTCGGCGCGTATTTCGATCTGGCGACCAACGGTGAAGTCGATCTGGTGCGCCGCCTCGGCATCGAGCCCTCCCGCTGCATCCACACCCACCCGATCAAGCGCGACGCCGACATTCGCACGGCGCGCAGCTTCGGCGTGGAGTTGTTCGTCGTCGACAATCCGGACGAGGTGCGCAAGTTCGTCAAGTTCAAATCGCGCGCCCGGCTGCTGATCCGCATCGCATTTCGCAGCCCCGACGCCGTGTGCGATCTGTCGCGCAAGTTCGGCTGCGATCCCGCCGAGGCGCCGGCCCTGCTGGCGCTCGCGCGCGAACTCGGGATCCGGGTCGAGGGTCTCTCGTTTCATGCCGGTTCCCAGGCGAGCGGTTCCGCGATGCAGGTTCGCGCGATCGAGGTCTGCCGGGACCTCATGGCCCGGGCGGCCGAGGACGGGCACCGGCTCGGCATCCTGGATATCGGCGGCGGTTTCCCGGTGGATTATCTGGAGCCGGTGATCCCGATCGAGGAGTATTGCGCTCCGATCCGCAAGGCCCTCGACGGCGTTCCCGCGAACGTGCGTGTGATCGCCGAACCCGGGCGCTTCATCGTCGCGCCAGCCGCCGTTGCCGTCGCGTCGGTCATGGGCCGGAGCTTGCGCGATGGCTTGTGGTGGTATTACCTCGACGACGGTCTCTACGGCTCCTACAGCGGACAGTTGTTCGATCACGCCCACTACCCGATCGAAGCGCTGGTGCCGCCGGGTCCTCTCCATCCGTCGGTGCTCGCGGGCCCGACGTGCGACAGCATCGACGTGATCGCCGAGCGCATCGAACTGCCGAAGCTCCAGGTCGGCGATCTCGTGCTCGGCCGCACCATGGGAGCCTATACCTGGGCGACGGCCACGGACTTCAATTTTTTCCCGAAGCCGACCGTGATCGCGCTCGATCGCGGTCGCCGGCTCGCAGATCGGGAGCGTCCTTGAGGAGGGTGCCGAGTCCGCAGCGCCGGCGGTTCGTGATGGCCGGCGCCGCCCTCGTGGGAGCCGCGACGACGTACGGCTTTTGCGCACTCGTGGCCCGCGCCGATGCGCCGGTCGACGGAATAGGGTCCGAGGCGCACGCGCGCATCATGCTTCGCAGCCTCGGCTGCGGCGAAGAGGTCGATCTCGAGTATCGGCGCGGCGGCGCCATCGTGCCGGCGGCGCTCGCTCGCATCGACGCGCTGCTGCGCGATCCGGTGACCGGCGAGCGTGGACCCGTCGACACCCGGCTCATCGATTTTCTCCGCGCCATCGCCGGCGCGCTCGCGGTGCCGCCTGAGTTCGACGTTCTCGCCGCCTTCGAATCGCCGAGCCGCGCAGGGACACTGCGCGGCTCGGCACAGGCGGCGCCCGCCGGCCTGCATGGCCTGGGACGCGCGATCGACGTCCGTTTGCACGGCGTCACCAGCGCGCAGGTCGCCGTCTGCGCCGCCGGCTTGTCGCGCGGCGGCGTCGGTTATTACCGTGCCGCTCAATGTGTGCACGTCGACACCGGGCCGCCCCGCCAATGGCGCGGGTGACTGCAGCGGCATTCCGGGTGCCGCGCACGGGCACGGTGGTGCGGGCCCGGCGTTGATGGCGACTCCGGCGGCGACGGCGATTCATGCGCTCGTTGCCGAGTGCCGCGCAGGCAGTGTACCGCGTACCGTCGCCCGATTGCGCTCAGGATGGGCGCTGCTCGCCGAGCGTCAAGTGCTACCCGGCTATTGTCTGCTGCTGCCGGACCCGGTCGTGCCGCACCTGAATGCCTTGGGACCGCCGGATCGGGCGCAATTCCTGGGCGACATGAGCCGGCTCGGCGACGCGCTGCTCGCCGTGACGGGCGCCGTGCGCATCAACTACGCGATGTTCGGCAACGTCGAGCCGGCGTTGCACGCGCACCTGTTTCCGCGCCATGCCGGCGAGCCAGATGCGACGCGCGGCGCCCAGCCCTGGGCGCTCGACTGGGACTCAGCACCACATTTTTCGCCGCAAATCCATGGCGAGCTCCAGGGGCAGCTGTCGCAGTGGCTCGCACGTCACGGCGATGATCCGGTCTGAGGTTCGATGAGGCACGGCCCCGGGGCGTCGCCTGAAAAAAAAATCCGGAAAAAAACGCGTCGCCTTCTCCTCGGGCCAATATACTTCCCCGCTGTTTTCCGCCGGGGCCTGTCATGTGGTTCAAGAATCTCGTCTTCCATCGTCTCCCGAAAGATTTCTCGCTGTCGACATCCGAACTCGAGTCGGCGCTTGCCGCGCGCGGGCTCAAGCCCTGCGGCCCGTTCGAGATGTCCTGCCGCGGCTGGGTGCCGGTCACCACCGGCGGCCGCGCCGTCCATACGGTGGGTCAGCAGTCGATGATCGCGCTTGGTGTGAACGAGAAGTTGCTGCCCGCCTCGATCGTGCGCCAGGTGGCCGATGAGCGCGCGCAGGTCCAGGCGCAGGAACAGGGGTTTCCGGTAGGTCGCAAGCAGATGCGCGACCTGCGGCTCGCCGTTGCCGACGAATTGCGGGCCCGCGCGCTCACACGCCGCCGCATCACGCGCGCGTGGCTCGACGTGCCCTCCGGATGGTTCGTGGTAGACGCGGCGAGCATCGCGCTTGCCGAGACCTTGGTCGAAACGCTCGGCGAGACCTTGGGATCGTTCGCGCCGGTCGCGATCGAGACGGCGCGCTCCCCGCAGGCGTTCATGGCAGCGTGGCTGCTGCGCGGCGCGGCGCCCGGGCGGTTCTCGATCGATGACGAATTGGAGCTGCAAACTGCGGATAAGACCAAGACCGTGATCCGCTACGTGCGCCATCCGCTCGACGGCGCCGAAATCCACAAGCATCTGACCACGGGCAAGTACCCGACGCGCCTCGGCCTGACCTGGAACGACCGCGTGGCGTTCGTGCTCACCGACAAGCTTCAGGTCAAGCGCCTCGAATTCCTCGAACTCGGCCGGGACGCGCCGGACGCCGAGGAAGTCGACCCGGCCGAACAGTTCGACATCGATTTCGCCGTGATGGCCGGCGAACTCGGCCAACTGCTCTGCGACCTCACTCAGGCGCTCGCCGAGGAGGGCGCGGCCGGCGATTGGGGCGCGCGCAGCGGCGCGCCCGGCGGCGGGCGCAGCGGCGTGCACAACGGCGCGCGCAGCGGCGAGCACAGCAAAGTCGCGTGAGGGCGCGGAGCGATCGGCACGCGAGCGCAATCGATCGTCGATTGGACAGAGGATCGGCGTTGCAAGTAATCTGCTCCCGCCACAACAGGGAGTTCTCCATTGGCAAAGCGCACGCAGGCAACGCCCGCAACCAGTGAAGCCGCTCCGACGGCGCCCGGGTCGGCATTCGTACGAAGGCTGGCGTCACCGGTGTTTGCCCAGCCGGAGCCGACTCCGGACCCGTCCACTTTCAAGATCAAGCATCCATCGGACGACGACGCCTACAAGGTCATCGACGAGCTCAACGCGGAGCACAAGATCTTTCCGATGCCCTTTCCGCTGCCGCGGGGCGGTGTGGCCGAACCGCTGCTGAGCCTGACCGAGGTGTTCGGCGGCAACGCGGCTGCCGTCAAGCGCATCCAGACGAGCGGGCAGGTGGTGTTCCATGCGCTAGGGGATTGTGGGAGCACGTCCGGACCCACGACCCAGAACGAAGTGACCGACAAGATGGTCGGCGACTTCCGCGAGTCCTCCCCTCCGGAGATCCCGCAGTTCGCGCTGTTGCTCGGCGACGTGATCTACAATTTCGGCGAGACCGAATACTACTACGATCAGTTTTACGAGCCGTATCGAAATTACCCGGCCCCCGTGCTGGCGGCGGCGGGGAACCACGACGGCATGATTTCCCCTCTGGCGCATGCGACGAGTCTGGCCGCTTACCTGCGCAATTTTTGCGCCGATCCGGCGAACGGCTTTACCGTGACCCCCGAGGCCGGAGGGCTCTCCCGCACGGCGCAGATTCAGCCCGGTGTGTTCTTCACCTTCGATGCGCCCTTCGTGCGAATTCTCGTCTTCTACAGCAATACGCTCGAAGATCCCGGCGTGATCGCCAATGCGAACATCGGCACGGCCCAGCTCGATTTTCTGAGGGCGGCGCTTGGCCGTGTCAAGCAGGAGGGCTATGCCGGCGCGCTGCTGTTCGCGCACCATCATCCACCTTACGTGCTCGGCGGCCAGCACGGATCGAGTGTTGCCATGCGCAAGCAAATGGATGGCATCTGCGCCGCGGCAGGCATCTGGCCGCATGCGGTGCTGTCCGGACATGCGCACAACTATCAGCGCTTCACGCGCCACCGCGCCGATGGCACGGACATCCCGTACCTCATCTGCGGTAACGGCGGTCACAACGTGCAAAAGTTGCAGAGCCCAAACGGAATTCCGCTGCGGACGCCCCAAGTCATTCAAACGAAGACCGCGACGGAAGACGCCGTGACGTTCGAGAATTACGACGACACCGATTACGGGTACCTGCGAGTCATCGCTTCCGCGCAGCAATTGCGCATCGAGTATCACCCGGCCGCGGACAGCGTCGGCGTCAAGACGCCCGACGACAGCGTCACGATCGATTTGCGCACGCGCCGGCAGACGGTCTATGCGCCGAAAGATCTCGGCATGCCGGCGAACATTCGCGCAGTGCGGTCGCTCCTGAAAGCTTCGACGCAATCGCAATCGCAATCGCAATCGCAATCGCGATCGGCGCCGCGCAAGAAACGGTCACGGCGTACGTGACCCAAGGGCGCGCAAGACGGCGCGCCCCCAAGGAGTTGCCTCAATCGGGGGCGCGACCGGTGTCCAGAATCAGGCCTTGACGCTGATCCGTCCGCTGCTGCCGTCGTTGTCGCCATCCGAATCCCGGGGTGCCGCGGCCGGTGCCGCGGGCTTGGCGGCCGCCGCCTGGGCGGGTTGCGGTTTGACGGCTGCGGCGGGCGGGGTTTGCGGTGGGGATGAGGAAACACCTGAAATCGTCATGGGAAGCTACCTCTTATGTAAACTAGGGCGCCGAATGCGCTATTGAGCTTTGCTTAACAAAGTTCGGCGATCCTAGCCCAACCCGAGGTGCGCGATGCCATGGCGGATCACAGTTTCGACCGATCGTGAGCCGCAATGGTAGCGGCCGCGCCGGCGCCCGGTTCGGATCTCTGGGCCGACTGGCTCCTGCGCCGGCGCTATGGCAGCGATGGGAGTCATGAAGCGGTCGTCAAACGCCTGGTCGCCACCTACGCCGACCGGGTGATCGACCACGCGCGACTCGCGGGCGGCATGCACTTTGCGGACGTGGGCTGCGGTGACGGCCTGTTGACGTTTCGGGCTTTCGAGCGCTTTGGGCCGGACCTGCGCGCCGTGCTCACGGACATCTCGGCACCCTTGCTGCAACACGCGAGGGAGACCGCCGAATCGCGCGGAATAGCCTCGAACTGCAGCTTCCTCGAATGCTCGGCGGAGCGCCTCGATGCCGTCGCCGACGCGAGTCTCGACGTGGTCATGACCCGCGCTGCGGTCGCGTACGTCGCGGACAAGCAGGCGGTCTTCAATGAATTCAAGCGTGTCCTCGAGCCCGGCGGCCGCATCGCACTCGCCGAACCGATCATGCAGGACGAGGCGTTCGCGGCACGCGCCTTGCGCAAACGCGTCGAGGCTGCGAGCGGCAACTTTCACGACCGGTTCCTCGCGCTGTTGCATCGCTGGAAGGCCGCGCAGTATCCGGACACGGAGGAAGAACAGGCGCGCAATCCGCTCGTGAACTTCTCGGAACGTGATCTGCTCAATTTCGTTCGCAGTGCGGGCTTTGTCGACGTCCATGTCGAGTTTCACATCGACGTGATGCCGGCGCTCGTGACTTCCTGGGATGTCTACCTGGAGACTTCACCGCATCCTTGGGCACCCTCGCTCGGCCAGATCCTCGCCGAGCGGTTTTCGGCGGACGAACGCCAATTCTTCGAAGCACTCGTACGTCCGACGGTCGAGTCCGGACAGAACGTCGACATCGAACGCATCGCCTACGTGAGTGCGCGCAAACCCGCCGGTGTCCCGGGCTGAACGATGGCCGCCATCGACATTCACTATCAGTGCACACAATGCGGAAAGTGCTGCCACGGACTCAAGATTCCCTTGACCGTCGCAGAGTCGCTGAGTTGGCTCGAGGACGGCAACGACGTCCAGATCGTCTGCGAAGCGCTTTTCCCGGACGCCGATCGCACGCCATCGACCGGGCCGCCGCCCGAATCCGCGAATACGACGGACGCGGTGATCTCCGCCCACTTCGCCGCCCGGTCGTTCGCCGCGCGCACGGGCGCCACGGCGACGCGCATCGTCGCGACCTTGGTGGCGAACAATGTCGGCGCCTGCGCAAATCTCCGGCCCGACTCCACCTGCCGGATTTACGAGCGGCGACCGCTCGTCTGCCGGATCTACCCGGCGGAGATCAATCCGAGCATCCAACTCAAGCCCGAGAACAAAGCGTGTCCGCCCGAGGCTTGGACGCCGGACCGGCCGTTGTATGCGCGGGGCGGCCGTTTGATCAATGCCGATCTGCGCGAGAACATTCAGCGCTGGCGCGCAACGATCGCGCGCGACGTCGAGGTGATGCGTCGGATCTGCTGGGCGCTCGCCGTGAAGGATGCGGGACTGCATGATGAAGGGCTCGTGATTCACGCACCGCCGCGCGGACTGCTGCAGGCCGCCTTGAGCGCCGCGCAACCGGCGCCCGATGCCGCCGCCGACGATGCCGCCAGGGACGACTGGCGATTGGCGTCGGACCGCCCCAAGCGCCTCGCCGATTTACGGTGCAGCGGCGCCCTTGCCTGCGACTCACGCGAATTGGCGCCGGCGCGGATGCAGTACGTCGGACTACGGCAGCGGGCAGCGGTTGCCTGATGGGGCGGTGTATACAGTCCCGCGTCCGACCGTGAGCTGGATGGACGGGCGGCCGGCGGACGTCAAGAATTGGCGGCATGCCGCCCCCCTTTCGCGTCGAGAAACTGAGCGACGAGTTCGGTCAGTACACGCTGGTCTTGCGTTGCTCTGCCTGCAATTACGAGCGCAAGTCCGATCCGCATTTGCTCGGGCGTTTGTGCGGATGGGATGCCACGCTCGACGAAGTCGCCAAGCGCTTGCGCTGCTCGAAATGCGGGCACAAAAAATGCGTGGTGCGGGCGATTCCGCCGCGCAAACCGCGGGGCTATTCGTCGCTGCCGAAATAGTGCACGGCCGGATTGGAGCATTCCGAAATGTCCCGGGCGGGCGCCTTCCGACAGCGGCTCCGTGCCGGTGAGCGCGCTTCGACTCGAAGTCTATATCCAGCCGCGCGCCTCGACATCGCAGTTCGCGGGAATACACGACGGTCTCCTCAAGGTGCGTATTGCGGCGCCCGCGGTCGACAA
>Ga0302320_10002265_pt1 | contig 45659 bp, 39 predicted proteins | sample Bog_T0_3_FD_202130 | JGI IMG/M metagenome (GOLD analysis project Ga0302320, IMG submission 202130) | Peat permafrost microbial communities from Stordalen Mire near Abisko, Sweden - Bog_T0_3 | ecosystem: Environmental > Terrestrial > Soil > Wetlands > Peat | place: Sweden: Abisko, Stordalen Mire...
TACCGGCTCAACCGAAGAACCATGGAAAAGGACTTACTCCCAAGGCTGCTAAGAGCTTGCCTCGGATCTCAGACCATTACGCTGCAACAACTTACGGAAGGTGCCTGAGCTAGCTAACTAATCATCAAATTCAATTTATTTCCGAGCTGTGCCTCGATTTTGAACGCGGGGGATACAATTGCAAATACGACCTTTCAGGCACCCTCCTGATCAAGTCGATGTCCTGAAAGATCCGGGCTTCACTGGCTACAAAAATCCGCATTTTCAGCCGTGCCGATAAGAGCCGGGCACAATCACGGCGGCTTCCGCCTCACAGGAACGTTCTTCAGGCATCCTTCACGGGCGGCAAGCATTCTTTCGCAGCCTCTTCAGCCCGCATGCACTTCCCGCAAAATGAGTGGGGCCTCAGCCCCCAAAGAAATGCCAGCAACCACGGTGGACTCGATCACAGGTTGCTTATCCGTAAGTTGTTCCGCTCGACCGCAGGGAGGTAAGTGCTATGGAACCCTCGAAGTTGCGTGAGTTGAAATTCTTCTCGCTGCTGTTCTTGCTCCCCGGACTAGCCGGCCTCGTACTGTCTGCAGTGATCTCGACTCAGTACCTGGAGACGCTGCCGACGGTGCCCGTTCCGGACGAAATGCGTATGATTCCCCGCGAGATCCACGGAACGGTGGTCTATCAGACCGCCGGCGAGAACCGCGTGTTGAATCTGGCAGAGGGATCTTCGGTGTGTGTCACCTTGATCGGTATTCTGCTCAGCGTTGTTTATCTTGAGAAGCACAGCTCTTCGCAGGAGCGCCGCGAAAACAGGGAAGGAAACGCTCCGGAAGAAGCGGGCTGAATCTCGTCCCTCCCAAAGCAGACGAGCAATCCGTGCTCGGATAAGTGCTGGGATCATAGAATGAACCCATGCCTGAACTGCCGGAAGTGGAAACCATTGCCCGAGGCGTGCATGCCCGGGTGCAAGGCGACCAGATTGTAGGAGTCTGGTTTGGATCGCATCGCGAGCCCTTCAAAACCTCTCCAGCCCAGCAGGAGAAAGGGCTGGATGGGCGGGTCATTCTGGGCGTTCATCGCACCGGAAAGCACATCGTCTGCGAATTGGGATCGCCTCGCCTTGTCTCCGAAACCGGGAAAGGCAAGCTTCCGGCGAGGCCGAAAAAAGTTGCCAATCCACCCGCTCTGGAGCCGGAAGCGCAATGGATTGTCCATCTTGGAATGACGGGAAGATTGTTGGTCACGGCTCCCGAAAACCCCGTCGCCGCTCATACCCACGCGCGTCTTACCCTTTCCAGCGGCCGCGAGTTGCGCTTCGTCGATCCCCGCCGCTTCGGCAGGCTGGAATTCAGGGATCTTGGCAAAGTCCCCCCCTTCGCGGCCGCCGGCGCAGAACCACTGTCGATTGAGCCGCAAGCTTTCGCAGCCTTGTTTCGCGGGCGCAAGTTGGCGATCAAAGCCGCCCTGCTCAATCAGACGCTATTGAGTGGCGTAGGCAACATTTACGCCGACGAAGGCCTTTTTCGTGCCGGGATTCGCCCCCGCAAAAGCGCCGGGCGCCTCACGGGCTCCGAACTGGAGAGGTTGCGCTCCGCCCTGCGCGATGTGCTGCAGCACGCCATTCGCCTTGGCGGCTCTTCCGTCTCCGATTATGTGGATGCGGACGGAGTGCGGGGATTCTTTCAACTGGAGCACTGTGTCTATCTCCGTTCCGGGGAGCCATGCCGTCGCTGCGAGACGCCGATTCGGCGGATCTTGCTGGCCGGACGAGGGACCCATTACTGCCCAAAGTGCCAGCGCTAAAGGTCGACTCTATGGTTTTCGGTATCTTTACACCTGGAAAGCTCCGGGAAAAGGGAAAACCGAGGCTCTACCGATTTCCCAAGTTATTGATAACAAGCGATCGGCAGTTTGGCGCGCCGATTGCTATATAGAGGGTGCCAGTGATGTACCGGCTGCGGAAGAGATTCCGGACAGCCCAAAGAATGGTAGACGCCCGGCAAGAACTATCGCCATCGAGCGGCCCTCAAAAGGGCAGTCGAACCGGGAGAATCTGCTCATAGGTACGGTGGACATACCACCGGCCAATTTATAGCTGGGAGGCCAGTGACCAGCGCAGGAGACACGAGCACCGCCCTTCGGAGCGGTGCTTTTCTGTTTCTACGGGCCACGGTCATCACCCCCAAGACGCCCCTAAATTTGAACCGGTGCTTTGTGAGACCCTCTTAAATTTGACAAAGCTCCCGCCTTCCGGTAGCTTTTCCTTAGATGCAGAGCCTCCGCCATCACGGCCATCACCACCATCATGGACATTCCATGTCGGCGGACTGCCATGGCCTGAATAGCTAAAGGCCAGAGAGATCTCAAGAAACACCCAGCCCGCCGGCGACTCCGCCTGTGGGTTTTTTTGTGTCTGAATCCAAACCTCAACCCTCCACAAGCAATCCTCAGTAAGGAAGATGATGAGCACCCAGAACCCTGTAATCGACTTTGAAAAGATGGACGGCCTGGTCCCCGGAATCGTCCAGGATGCACAGAGCGGCGAGATGCTGATGCTTGGCTTTCTCAACTCCACCAGCTACGCCAAGACCCTTGACTCCGGCTTCGTCACCTTTTGGAGCCGCACCCGCCAAAAGCTGTGGATGAAGGGCGAGTCGAGCGGCAACCGCTTGAAGATTGTCTCCATCGCGACCGACTGCGACAACGATACCTTATTGTTTCGCGTGACGGTGGAAGGCGACGGCCTGGTCTGCCACGAGGGCACGGTCAGTTGCTTTACCAAGCCGGTTGTACTGGACCCCAAGTAACCCCAACCCCCAGCCAGAAAGACGGAGAAATCACGTGGCCACCAAGCTTAGACTCGGCATCCCCAAGGGAAGCCTGCAAGACGCAACCATCGCCCTCTTCAAACGCGCCGGATGGAATATCTACGCCGACGGACGCTCCTACTTCCCCTCCATCAACGATCCCGAGATCGAGTGCATGTTGATCCGCGCGCAGGAGATGGCCCGCTATGTCGACCATGGCGTTCTGGACGCCGGGCTCACGGGAATTGACTGGGTGGTAGAGAGCGGTCTGGATGTCACCAGCGTGACCACTCTTACCTACGCCAAGCAGAGCCGCACCAAGGTGCGCTGGGTGCTGGCGGTTCCCGAGGGAAGCGGCTTCGAAAAGGCCGAAGACCTGGAAGGCAAGATCATCGCCACCGAACTGGTGGAAGTCAGCAAGCGCTACTTCGCCGCCAAGGGCGTGAACGTGAAGGTCGAATTCAGCTGGGGCGCCACCGAAGTGAAGCCGCCCACGCTGGCCGACGCCATCATTGAAATCACCGAGACCGGCAGCTCGCTCAAGGCCAATCGCCTCAAGATCATCGACACGGTAATGGAGAGCGAGACCCACTTCATCGCCGGCAAGCCCGCCCTGGCCGATGACTGGAAGCGCGAAAAGATCAATCAGATCGCCATGATGTTGCGCGGCGCCATCGATGCGCAGTCGCAGGTCGGCCTGATGCTCAACGTGAAGCGCGAGGACCTGGAAACCGTTCTGGCCGTGCTGCCGGCATTGAACTCTCCGACGATTTCGCAGTTGAGCAACTCGGATTGGGTTGCGGTCAATACGATTGTGGAGGAGCGCGTGGCGCGCGACGTGATCCCCAAGCTCAAGGCCGCGAAGGCTACTGGCATTGTGGAGTACCCGCTGAATAAGGTTGTGCTGTAAGCAATCTCGTAACAGATCCATCGGGCGTGCCGTCGTTCGCATTGTTCAGAGGTCGACATGGGAACCAGGTGCGCCCATTGGCAAAGGTCGCGGAGGCAAGTCATGGAGGCGTGGAATCACAATACCGATTACCACGATGTCTTGCTGCGCGCCGTTCCGCCGAACTGCCAAATGGCCCTCGATGTCGGCTGCGGCCAAGGCGCATTCACCCGTAAACTGGCAGAGTACAGCCAGAAGGTGATCGCAATCGACGCGGACAGCGAGACACTCTGCGATGCCCGATCAGCAAACGTTTCAGAGAGACCCATTACGTATGTTGAAGGAGATGTGCTGAGGTACGTATTGAGCGAGGAAAGCTTCGATTACATTGCGGTAGTGGCGTCTCTCCATCACCTTCCGCTTCGTCAGGCTCTTGTTCGTTTTCGGTGTCTACTAAAGTCCGGCGGAGTTCTTGCGGTGGTTGGACTCTACCGGCTCCAGACGATCCAGGATTTTGGGTTCGCCGCGGTAGCACGCCCGACCAGTCAAGTGTTGCGCTGGGTTCACAGCCGTTCTGCTCAAGCGGAAAGGCCTCAGGGGTCTTTGAAAGATCCTCCCATCCGTGAGCCTGCGGAAACATTGCGCGAGATTGGAGATGCTTTCACCTCGCTTTTGCCCGGTGGCCAATTCAAACGCCATTTGCTGTTTCGATATTCCTTTGTCTGGCGCAAGCCGTGAGATGTCGCCAAGGCCTCTTTCAATGCTGATTCCTTTTCAGCGAGTTGACTTTTGATGAAGATTGAAGCTGGAGAAACACATGAAGATCATCCGGACCAAAGGTCGCGGAGCACAGCAAACAGCGGAGACACTCGCCACTCTTGAGAAGCGTGGCGGCGCCTCGCTGGACACGGTTCTACCGGCCGTGCAGCGCATTGTGACCGATGTGCGCAAAAAGGGCGACCGCGCTCTGCGGGCCTATGCCGCCAAGTTCGACGGCAATGAAGGCGACCTGACGGTTACAGCAGAAGAGATGGCCGCGGCGTGGGAGAGTACGCCGGCAGCCATGCGCGAGGCGCTCACCACTGCGGCTGCCCAGATTCGTGCCTTCGCGGTGAATCAGCTCCCCGCCTCATGGAGCGAGGAGACCTTTCCCGGGCTGATGACCGGGCAACTGGTCCGGCCGATCGAGGCCGCAGGCTGTTACGTCCCAAGCGGACGCCACCCGCTGCCATCGACCTTGTTGATGACCGTGATTCCCGCGCAGGTCGCCGGCGTGCAGCGCATTGTTGTGGTGTCGCCGAAGCCCGCGCCAGAGACGCTCGCCGCCGCGCACCTGCTGGGTGTGACGGAGTTCTATCGTCTGGGCGGAGCACATGCCATTGCTGCCCTCGCGTATGGCACGGCGAGCATTCCGAAGGTGGACAAAATCGTCGGGCCGGGCAATTTGTATGTCACGGCGGCCAAGCGCCTGGTGGCCTTCGACTGCGCCATCGATATGTTGGCGGGTCCTACCGAAGCCATCGTCACCAGTGAGAATGGCCAGCCCGCCGATATCGCTTCCGACCTGGTGGCGCAAGCCGAACATGATCCCGAAGCGCTTTCCATCTTCATCACCACTCAGGCCGAGTTGGCCAAGGCAGTTGTGGCCGAAGCCAAACTGATGAGCCGCAAGAATCCTATTGCCAAAGAGTCTCTCAACCGTAACGGCCTGGCCATCGTGGCGGCCACTGTAGAGGAAGCCCGCGCCATCACCAACCGGCTGGCTCCGGAACATCTGACGGTCGACGGCCCAGCGGATCTGGATTGGGTGCAGAATGCCGGATCGGTCTTCATCGGCCGCTGGAGTGCGCAACCCATGGGCGACTACATCAGCGGGCCCAACCACACCCTGCCGACCGGCGGAATGGCGCGGGTGCGCGGCGGCTTGAGCGTCAACGACTTCGTGAAACTCATCACCGTGCAGCAATACAACAGAGCCGCGATGACGGCGCTCGGTCCCAAGGCTGCTTTGCTGGCCGAAGCGGAAGGCCTCTCCGGGCACGCGGAAGCGATTCGCGTCCGACTGACCCGCAAGAAAAGGAGCCCTCGTGACTAAGGCAGCCATAGCAGTTTCCCCCACACCTCGCCTGCGCGTGCAGGCCATGAAGGAGTATCACCCCCCGCTCGGCTGCCGCGACACGCTGCGCCTCGATTTCAACGAGAATACCTTCGGTTGCTCGCCGAAGGTGCGCGAGGCCCTGGGCCGCATCTCCACTGGCGACTTGACGCGCTATCCCGAACGCGCGCCGATGGAAGCGTTGGTTGCACGCACACTGGGACTTGAAGCCGAACAGGTGGCGCTCACCAATGGCGTCGACGAAGCCATTCACGTGCTCTTTGAGACGTTTCTCGAAGAGGGCGATGAACTGCTTCTGCCGGTGCCCACCTACACCATGTATGAGGTGTATGTCTCGGCGACCGACGCAACCGCGGTTCCGGTGCTCGCGGGGGACGACCTCGCATTCCCTTATGAAAGGCTGCTCGCGGCCATCTCTCCGCGCACCAAGATCATCGCCATCGCCAATCCCAACAGCCCTTCCGGCTCGTCTGCAACCCGCGCGCAGTTGCTGGAGATCGCGCGGCGCGCCCCGCACGCAGTGCTATTGGTCGACGAAGCGTACTTTCACTTCCACGGCGAAACCGTGATGGATCTGGTAGGCAAGATTCCCAACCTGATGGTGGCGCGCACCTTCTCCAAGGCCTATGGATTGGCGGGGCTGCGCCTTGGCCTGCTGGCAGGGCCGGGCGACATGATGCGCTGGGTGAAGCGGGTTCTCTCGCCCTATAGCGTGAATTCGCTGGCTCTGGCCTGCCTTCCACCGGCGCTCGAAGACACGGAGCATTTGAACTGGTATGTCGCGGAAGTGCTGGCGGCGCGCGCGGACTTCGAAGCGGCAATCGATGCGGCAAGATTGCGTCGATGGCCGAGCACCGCCAACTTCGTCCTCATCGACATCGGCCCGCAGCACAAGGAGTTCACGCGCCTGATGAGCGCGGCCGGAGTGCTGGTCCGCGACCGCTCCAACGATCCCGGCTGCGATGGCTTTGTGCGCGTCACCATCGGGACTCGCGAGCAGATGGCGCTGGCCGCGCGAGCACTGGTTGAAACATTGGCGACTCTGAAAGGAAAAGTGTAGTGACGATTGAATCGACTCAAAATCTGGGTGCCCCAGATGCCGATTCCAGTCCCGATTCTGGGACCTGGGATCCCAATTCCCCCAAGCGCACCGCGGGTTTTGCGCGCAACACAACCGAGACGAAGATCTCGATCCAACTCACCATTGAAGGAGGCGGCCATTACACCGTCTCTACCGGCATTCGCTTCTTCGATCACATGCTGGAGCTCTTCACGCGTCATGGCGCTTTCGACCTGGAGTTGAAGTGCGACGGCGATCTCGATGTGGATCAGCATCACACGGTCGAAGATGTGGGCATCGCGCTGGGTGAGGCCTTTGACAAGGCGCTGGGCGACAAGCGCGGCATTTTGCGCGCGGGATATTTTCTTATGCCTATGGACGAGACGCTGGCCATCGCCGCCGTGGATCTGAGCGGGCGCGCGGCCTTCGCGGTGGACACCAAGGTGCGCACACGCCTGGTCGGCGATCTGCAATCCGAACTGGTGACCGACTTCTTTGAAGGGTTCGCTCGTGGCGCGCGCGCCAATGTACATGTGAAGACCATGTATGGCCGCTCCAACCATCACAAGATCGAAGCCATCTTCAAAGCATTTGCGCGGGCCATGCGGGTGGCGTGTTCGCGCGACAAGCAACTGGGCGAGATGTTGCCCTCGACGAAGGGACTGTTGTAACGTTCAAAGCTTGCTGGTTGCAGCCACCAGAGCTCGCCGTAACTTCCAGCGTTTGCGGAGCTCTACAACGTTTGTCATCCTGAGCGAGCGTAGCGAGTCGAAGGACCTGCATTTGTTTTTCGGGCTCTACATCTTCAACATTGGGTCGTTCTGCAGCGCAAGGTTTTTTCTGCTTGGTTCGTTGCAATTGCAGGCCGCCAAAATGCAGGTCCTTCGACTCGCTTCACTCGCTCAGGATGACAGCGCTAGTTATGTGGGAGTTTCAGAAACTGCACCAGCAATTGTTGCAAGAATCACTGAGAAATAGGGGAAACGATGCGATGCGTGTAACGGTGATTGATTACAAAGCGGGCAACCTGACATCTGTGCTCAAGTCGCTGCATCATGTGGGTGCGGAAACGGAGGTGACCGACGTGCCGGGTCCGCTGGAGAACGCGGAGTGCATCGTGCTGCCGGGCGTGGGGCACTTTCAGGCCACCGAACGTCTCGACAACACGGGCCTCACCGACGCGATTCGCGCGGCCATTGCGCGCGGCGTGCCGTTTCTCGGCATTTGCGTGGGCATGCAGTGGCTCTACAGCGGATCGAGCGAAGCTCCTGATCAGCCGGGGCTAGGGCATTTTGACGCCTCCTGCGCGCGGTTTACCGAAGGGACAGAAAAGGTTCCGCACGTGGGATGGAACTCGCTGGCCATCAATCCCGCCTCGCGCCTGCTGAAAGGCATCGTCGAAGGTTCACACGTCTACTTCACGCACTCCTTCCGCGCCCCAATCACTGCGGGTACCGCAGCGGTGGCGCACTACATTGAAGACTTCGCCGCAGCCGTCGAGCGGGACAACGTATTCGGCGTGCAGTTTCATCCGGAGAAGTCGGGCGAGACAGGCCTGCAGATTCTCAAGAACCTTTTGGAGATTGCAAGATGAAGATCCAATACAAACTCACGCCGGCCGATTTTGGGTCAGCGTTCAGACTCCATATATGTCAAAGTTCGATCAGAGTCATCGGGATAGCTATTTGGCCGCTTCTGACGATCCTCTGCATCTTGACCCCTCTGATTTTGGGCCCACAATCCAGAATATCTGAATTGTGCATTTCAGTAGGCTGGATCTTCCTCTCCGCTTCGGTATTAGCGGTAGGCAACTATTTCTATAATGTACGACATAGTTATAAGAACCAATTTCATCAAGCACGAACCGAGGGAGCCACCTTCGTGGAAATGGATGAGGATATCATCCTCTACACAGTGCCAGGGATCAGCGAATCGAAGTTTTCTTGGAATGCAATCATAGGTGTTACGGAAGGCAAGAAGGTTATTTTGTTCTATGTTTCAAAGGGCCGCTTCTTGATCGTCCCCACTCGAGCACTTCCATCTCCACAACATGCTGAACTCGACGGCCTCGTCGCCCGCCATGTAACAAGGAAAAGATCATGATCACCAAGCGCATCATTGCCTGTCTCGATTGCCACGATGGCCGCGTCGTCAAGGGCGTGCAGTTTGTCGACATCATCGATGCCGGGGACCCAGCGGAACAGGCCGCACGCCACGCCCGCAACGGGGCCGACGAGATTGTCCTGCTCGACATCACGGCTACGCATGAGGGCCGGGCCACGCTGCTCGACACGGTACGGCGCACAGCCCGTGAGTTATTCGTTCCCTTTTGCGTGGGCGGCGGCATCCGCTCCGCAGACGACGCGGCGCAGGTCTTCGAGGCGGGTGCAGACAAGGTCAGTGTGAACTCTGCCGCGCTCAAGAATCCGCAACTCATCGACGATATCGGCCGCAGCTTCGGTGCGCAGGCCGTAGTTGTCGCAATTGATGCGCGTCGCGATCCCGAGGCTGCCGATCCCGTCAGGGATGCGCAGGTCTACGTGCAGGGCGGGCGCAAGCTGGCTGGCCGCCGCGTGGTGGAGTGGGCGCGCGAGGCCGAACAACGTGGCGCGGGCGAGATTCTGCTCACCAGCATGAACTCCGACGGCATGAGAACCGGCTTCGACTGCGAGTTGACTGCTGCGGTGAGCGAGGCGGTGAGCATTCCCGTGATCGCATCCGGCGGCGCAGGCACCGTTGAGCACTTCGTCGATGTCTTCGGGCGCGGCAAAGCCGATGCGGCGTTGGCGGCAAGCATTTTCCACTTTGGTGTATCCAGCGCCCGTTCGCTGAAAGAAGAGCTGGCACGGGCCGGCGTTTCCGTGAGGCTTCCATGCTGATTCCTTCGATTGATTTGCTGGGTGGGCGCATTGTCCAGCTTGTGCAGGGCGAGAAACTGCGTCTTGCGTTTGATGATTTTGAATACTGGATCCAGAAGTTTTCCAAGTTTCCGTTGGTGCAGTTGATCGATCTGGACGCGGCCATGCGCCAGGGCGATAACTCGGCTCTGGTGGCCCAGATCGCCAAGCGGCTGCCGGTTCAGGCCGGGGGCGGAATTCATACGGTCGAGCGCGCCCGACAGATGTTGGAAGCCGGAGCAAAGCGGGTGATCATCGGCTCAGCGCTGTTCTCGGCCGAGGGCAAGGTGAATACCGGCTTTGCCGAGGATCTTGCCGCAGCTGTGGGAGCCGTGCGAGTGGTCGCAGGCATCGATACCAAGAACGGCCGCATTGCCGTAAAAGGCTGGAAGGCGCAGGTCGAACTTACCCCGGATGACGCGATTCCCCAGCTCGAGCCTTACTCCGCCGCCTTCCTCTATACACATGTGGACGGCGAGGGAATGTTGGGCGGCTTCCCCATTGACACTGCTGCCCGCTTGCGCAAGCTGACCCAACGGCAGTTGATTGTCGCCGGGGGCATTCGCAGTCAGCAGGAGGTGGACGAACTGCAGGCGCTGGGCGCCGACGCCATAGTGGGCATGGCGGTTTATACGGATCTGCTCGCCGTCTGACCACCTGCGGTGGGGCCGCCGTTGCGCGTGGCATGTGACAAAGTTTGAGGAAGCCGGGGCCTTCGCGTCCCGGACCGGGATTCGAGGGGCTTTCCGGATTTCACCGCAGGCTTTTCGCCCGGCATGGAGGTCGATGGTCCCCACTCCGGCTCGGTCTGGATGAAGCAGCGTTGTACCCTTTAACTCGGATTTTCTCTTTCCTGATTCGTGATTCCTGATCCCTGATCGTGTCGGCTATCCTGTAAAGTGATTCGGTAGCTTTTGAGGAGATGCGCAGCCATGGCAAAACAAACTGGAATTCGGACGGCCAGAAGATTGGATGAGGTCGGGTTCTCTGACATCGTGCAAACGCGCAACCGGGTCATGCAATTGCGAGCGTCGGGCCTTGAGGTGCACGCCATGCACATGGGTGAGCCATTCTTTGAAACGCCGGATGCGATCAAGGAGGCCGCCACGCGCGCCCTGGCGGCCAATCAGACCCACTATGCCCCCTCTTCGGGCGTGCCCGCGCTGCGCGAGGCGCTGGTCGAGAAACTGGCGGCCAAGAACAGCATTGCGGCCTCGGTCGAAGAAGTGCTGGTGACCGTGGGTGGAATGCAGGCCCTTTATGCGGCCTTCGAGACGGTTCTCGATCCTGGCGATCATGTGATGGTCTTCTCGCCCTACTGGACGCCGATCAGCGATCTGGTCATTGGGGCGCAAGCCCGCCCGCTGCTGGTGCCCACAGTTTCTGCGCGCCGTCACGGCATTCGCCAGACGTTGGAGCAGTTTGCCACCACCAAGACACGGGCCATCTACTACAACACGCCTCAGAATCCCAGCGGAGTGGTCTTCACGCGAGCGGAGGCTCAGGAAGTTTCCGATTTCGCCATCAAGCGGGATCTGATCGTCTTCTCCGACGAGGCCTATGAAGATCTGGTCTACGATGGCGAACACGTCTCCATCGCCTCGCTTCCGGGAATGGCTGAGCGCACCATCAGTTGCTTCACCTTCTCCAAGACCTACGGCATGACCGGCTGGCGTGCCGGCTACGTTGTGGCCCAGGAGCCCTTCATGACCGGTATGCGTAAAGTTGTCCTTTACTCGACCAATGGGGTTTCAACGCCCACGCAATACGCCATGATCGAGGCGCTCAAGACGCCCGAAGCGGAGATCACAACCCGGCGCAAGGAATATCGCCTGCGCCGCGACCTGCTGGTGTCCGGACTCAACCATGTGGGGCTGACCTGTGAGTTTCCCGCAGGCGCGTTTTATGCGTTCCCCAATGTGGAGAAGATTCACAAGATAAGCCGTACTGCGGCGGCGATTTTGCTAGATCAGGCGCATATCGCTACGATCGCGGGCTCCGTCTTCGGCGCTCAGGGCGAGGGACATTTGCGCTTCGGCTATGCCGTCCCGATTCCCGCCATCGAGGCCTGTGTCGATGCCCTGCGCAAATACTTCGCTTAAGCGATCTCTGCGGGTTCCCTTGCGGGAGTGGTGCGTTGTGTGCAGTGGCGCATTTCTTGATGTGAGCGGTGTTCGGTATGCCACCACTCATTTGTCATTGATGCTTCGTTGTCATCCTGAGCGAAGCGCAGCGGAGTCGAAGGACCTGCATTTGATCCTTCTGACGCGTTCAGGTGTCTGCATCGCATTGCTCAAGTGACAGATCAATAGAGCGCCGAAATGCAGGTCCTTCGACTGCGCGAGTCGCAAAAAGCGCGCCCCGCTCCGCTCAGGATGACAACCATTTTTGCGGGTTCAATTTCATGCCGCGAAGCGTTGGAACTGCGCAAGACAGCATGGTCAATTAAGTCACGATAACGAATAAAGGCCCGCATAAAGCGGGCCTTTATTCGTTATCGGTGGTAATGGGTTCCGGAGCTATTTTGGCGTTGCCATTGCCAGCTTGGTAGGCGCCGGGGCCGGGCCGTTGACCTGATAGTTCAGATAGTCAGCCAGGTCGTCGACATCCTGCTTGGTGCCCACCATGGGCGGCATGAAGCGGCGATACGGCGAATCAGATTTGTAGTCGTGCAGCATGACGATGAAGCTGGTGATGTTGGCGCGGTCGCGTCCTTCCAGCAGGTGTTGCAGCGGACGATATCCCGCCAGCGTGTGGCAGGAACCGCACTCCCCACGAAAAATGGCCTCCCCGCGCGAGTAGCTGGTGCTCGAAGCGGAACCAGCCCCACGGTCGTTCCATACCCAGTTGGAGTGGACCAGATAACCCTCCTGGTTGATGCGCGCGACATACGGCACACGCACTCCATTCGAATACATCCAGCGGCCGATGACGTAAGGCTTGCGCAGCATTTCGCGCGAGTACTCGCCGGCTCCGGTAGCGATGAGCGCCAGCAACAGAACGCTCATCGCGTGGGCCAGCTTGAACTCCACCGGGTTGCGATAAGCCAGGAAGTAAGCCACGCCGATGATGGTCGCCGAAGTGACGATGATGACCAGCGCCATGCGAGTGACCGTGGAGAACGTGCCGGAGTTGATGGTATCGATGCCCAACGTAAGCAAAGCCTGCTGCGATGCCGGAACCATCATGTAGTACCAGATCATCAGGAAGGGCATGGCAACGAACGAGGGCACCAGCCACTTGACGCTCCACTTGACCATGCTGGTCTTGAGTTCCGGCTGCTTGTCTCCGTCGATCCGGCTACTGGTGATGAGCGCCCACACTCCCGCCAGCGAGGCGCAGACGCAGCTACGCAGGAAGAGGCTGGGCCAGTAAGTGGGGTTGAAGAAAGCATTCCAGAACTTGCTGGCTTCAGCGCCTGTTCCGGCTACCGCGATCCAGGTGTCGCCCGGAGTCAGCATGAAGGCCAGAATGCCGTTGATGATGATAAGCGTGCAAACCGAGGCTCCGGCATAGACCCAACCCACCGTGAGGTGAAGCTTGGGGTCGATGCGGTCCCAGGTGGAATAGTAGACTGCGATGGTGGTCAGTTCAACCAGGAAGAAGACCCACTCCATGGCCCAACCGAAGACGAAGTTGTGGATGAGGGTGCTGGTCGCTTCCGGATGGGTAAGTCCGATGGCAAACCAGATGCCCACGCCCGACACCGTGCCGAAGACCGCGGTGAGGATGAGGAAAAACTTGGAGTGGCTGGCCAGTTGTTTGAGCCAGGCCGTGCGCAGTGGGCCTTCGGGCATGTTCATGGCCTTGCGTTCAGCCAGAGGCAGATAGAATCCGCCGCCGACCGCGAACTGCGAGATCATGACGTGGTAGATGGCGATCAAGCCAATCACCCAGCCCGAGCCGAGATGTGGAATGTCCCAAAACGGATAGTTCATGTAGGAAGCTCCTAGTAGGGATCAGAGATCAGGGGTCAGGGATCAGGGGTTAGTTATTCGTGCCGTGGCTGACGTTTGAGTAGCACTCCAGATTTTTTCCCCGCGACCTTGCTCATCGAACCCTTCTCACTGATTACTGATCGTTGATGACTCCATGCCGACGACGGGACCCTGACCCCTGATCCCTGTTCCCTGATCCCTGTCTTACCTGATCGTCCAGTAACCGATGACAGTGGTGGCCAGCAGGGCAATCACGGCCAGCAGGCCAAAATAGTGTGCGTTGCGTCCGCGCCGTCCCGACTCCTTCGATTGGTCATAGAAGGGAATCAGAACCCAAAGCAGGATGCCGATGCTGAACGACAGAATGCCGACAATCTCGCCCGCCTCACCCTGCAGCAGCTTGATGGACCCGATCAGCTTGAGCATCTCGAAAGGGCTCATGAAGTACCACTCGGGATGAATCCCCAGGGGTGCGGGCGCGAGCGGATCGAACTGCTTGCCCAGACTCCACGGAAACACGGAGGCCAGCAGGGCCAGAATGTTGAGGGAGATGAGCCACATGGCCAGATCCTTGCGCAGGAAGTTGGGCATGAAAGGCTCGCTCTTGCGTTCGCTCTCGGACAGAGCCTCCACGCTGGGTGGATTGGCGTTGCCATGGCGCTGCACCAGCCAGAGATGGAAGCCGAGCAGAGGCAGAAAGAGCGCTGGAAGAACCACCACATGCAGGGCGAAGAAGCGCTGCACGGTGAACTCCGAAACCTCGGGACCGCCACGCAGCATATTGGCAATCGCCGAGCCAATGAACGGAATGGAATTGGGTATCTCCAGCCCGACCTTGGTGGCGAAATAGCTCAGCTCGTCCATCGGCAGAAGGTAGCCGGAGAAGCCGAAGACAGAGGCGATTCCGAGCAGCGCCATGCCGCTGAGCCAACCGAACTCTCGCGGCTTGCGGTAGGCCTTCATGAAGTAAACCGAGAACATGTGCACCATGATGGCGAAGATCATCAGGTTGGCCGACCAGGCATGCGCCGAGCGGATGAGCCATCCGAAATGCATCACAAAGGTGATCTGGCGGACCGACTCGTAAGCTTCGGCGCCGGGACGGAAGTAGACCAGCAGAAGTACGCCGGTGAAGCATTGGACGAGAAAGAGGAAGAGTGAAATTCCTCCCCAGTAATACCAGAAGGATTGCGAATGGACCGGGACCCGCTTGTGGCGCGCAAAGGCAGCCAGTTCACTGAGGCCCAGGCGCTCATCCACCCAGTCGTAAATGGTTTTTTGAATCATACCGATATCCTTTTTAGGCTACGCACATTGGGCTAGGCTCGTGAGACTTCGACGCCGTCATCGCTGACGGCCACCTTGAAGAGCTTGAGCGGCTTGGGCGGTGGACCGCTGACATTGGCGCCCGTATAAGGGTCATAGACTCCCCCATGGCAGGCGCAGTGAATGCGGTCGGCCTGCGGCTCATATTGCACCGTGCAGCCGAGGTGCGTGCAGACAGCGGTGAGGGAGATCCAGCGGCCATCTGTATGGTGGATGAGCATCGCTGGAGCGGTGCCGAATTTGAACATCAGTACAGAACCGGGCACCAGCTTTTGCGCGTCCTTGAGCGTGACCTCGGTGACCGCGGTGGCATTGAGAGCCATTTCTTCGGGCGAATCCAGGTAGCGGTAGATCGGATAGGCCAGGGCCAAGGCATACACCGTACCCGCTACACCGGCTGCTCCCATGAAGAGGCGGCGCGTGAGTTTCTCGCCCGGGTCTGGAACGATGTTTGCAGGAAGAATGCTATTCAGATCGTGTCGTTCACTCATGACTAGGCAGCCCCCTCCATCACTTTTTTTGCTCCCGCTACGACCGAGATGAGCCAGCCAATGACACCCAATCCAGCCACAAAGAGAACCAGGAAGATGCCGACCACCGACCAGTTGGTCACCACCACGCGATCCCACACGTCGTAACCCTTGCTGAGAAGGGTGAGGTCGCGTACGCCATCGCGATAGATAGTGAAGGCAATCTCAACGAGCACGGCCAGCAAAACGGCGACCCAGCTAATCAATCCGGAAGACAGCTTGGCAAAGCCGGCGATGGCCGCAACCAAAACGGCGACCAACACCAGGGCCAGCCAGCCGTACCCGGCAAAGCCGCAGATCTTGTAGTAAAGGGTGGAAGCACCGGCCAAGCCATCTTTCACCACTTGCGGTTGAACAGCCGCAGCCCAGAAACCGGCAGCCAGGTAGACCAGACCGGCCACCGCAGCCAGCTTGCCGCCGAGACCGGCAATGAAGTTCTTTTCCGATGCGGTAAAGGTGGATAGGCCGGAGAGGTAAACCAACCACAGGCCGCCGATAAAGAATCCGCCGGCCATCATGAGCAGCCAGCGCGGTTCCAGCGTCGGATCGCCTGTCGGCAGATAGGCTCCCATGCCCGAAGCGGCGTAAATGTCGTGCCAGACCTCTGGCCGGAGCATGAGGGTCATGTTGCTCGAGAGCAAGCGGGCCACAAAGCCGGCCAGAAGCCAGGCGGATAATCCCGTAAGCCAGGCCGACTTGCCCGCTTCAAGCCTGCCCGTGAACTGGTAGAGCAGCCAGTAGGTGAGGGTAAGAATCCCGATGATCGAGATCCAGTAAAGCCCCATCAGGACACTGCTGGTATAGAGCGCGCGCCCATAAAGCACCTGGGCAAACAGCAGCGGTGGAACTCCGAGGTTGATCACAAAGGTCATCACCACCGTGAGCCGGCGAGCGATGGCCCGCGCGGTGACCCGGGAGAGCGGCGAACCGGGGAAGAGACTGAGCACGACCGCGATCAGCAGTCCCCCCAGAAGCATTTCCACGGCAACGAAGTGAAGCGAGAGCGTCACGACATGGAGAAGCTTGAAAAGCCATATCGGGGCTGGCAAGGGGATGGGGTCTACTGCGGGAAATGGATACATGGCGTGTTGCGAATTCCTTTCACTCTGTTGCCGACGTACGAAAGAAAGCGGTCTGAACACGGGAGGTTGTTGTCGTCCCCTGGCAGGTTGGAGAGCGCCTACAGATGCTCGGCGCGTGTCTCCTGGTGCGATCGGGAAGGCGACACAACCCTCGCACAATAATTGGAGTGTTTTTCTCCAAAAAGCAGTGCTGTTGGCTATGAATATCGCGCGGCGGAGCCGAAGGGCTGTGATACAGAACACAAGCCTGAGTGACTAGCGGAAATTGCCTGAGCAGGCTACGATGTGCGATAAGGAACTCTGCTTCCCGCTCGGAGAGGGCTCGAACGGCAACGCATTGGCGGAAGGATGGCTCCATGAAGACTTGCAATTCGTCGATGCAACTCACGCGCGCTGCCGATTACGCCCTGCGCGTCATGATCCACCTGACCACCTTGCCGCCTGAAGAACGGGCCCTGCTGCCCGCGCTCGCTGAGGCCTCGGATGCCCCGGAAAGCTTCTTGTCCAAGGTCATGCAGCAACTGGCGCGGGCCAGAATGATCTCCTCCCGGCGGGGCAAGAGCGGCGGATTCGCCTTGCTGCCGCGCGGTCGCGAAGCCTCGATGCGCCAAGTGGTCGAGGCCATCGACGGACCGATCCGGCTGAATGTTTGTGTGTCTACGGGCGAGGCCTGTGTCCGTAAGTCCTGGTGCCCAGCGCATCCGGTCTGGGCCGAGGCGCAAGAGGCCATGCTGGCGGTGCTAGACAAAGCCAGCATCGCGGAGCTTGGAAACTCTTCGAGGCCTGCGGCTGCGCAGACAACTGTCGGATTGCCCATCGTCCGCACCTGAAAAGCTCCTGATCTCAAAGGAATCGTTGCGGGAAAGAACCTCCATCTTTCGGACGATACCTGTGTCCGCCCTCGGCCCCGTATACTGACTGCCATGTTTGAGGCTCTGCGCGCGACCACATTTCTAGGCGTGCTGGCGGCGGGAATTCCCGCGCTGGTGTCCGCACAAAACCCCGCTCCTCTTCCCCAAGGGCAGCAAACCAACCCCTCCCAGGCCCCGAATGCGGCGTCCGCCCCTACGCAAATGGGTTCGGGTGAGGTGGCGCCCCCTGTTCAGCTTGACGAAAAGCACCGCCCCATCACCGAAGGCGGCTTTGTGAAGAGCGGCCCCGTCGTCTTCATGGACGATTCGGAGAAGGCCGGCCTGACCCATTGGACCCACAAGATGGGCACGCCGGAGAAGAACTACATCATCGAGACCAAGGGCGGCGGCATCGGCCTCATCGACTACGACAACGACGGTTGGCTCGATATTTATGTGGTCAACGGCTCGACCTTCGACGCGCTCAGCGGCAAAGAGACGCCACCCCATGCGGCCCTGTTCCACAACAACCACGACGGGACGTTTACGGATGTCGCCGCCAAGGCAGGCGTCACCAATGACCGCTGGGGCTTTGGCGTAGCCATTGCCGACTACAACAACGATGGGTGGCCAGATATCTTCGTCTCCAACTTTGGGAAAAACCGCCTTTACCGCAACAACCACGACGGAACCTTTACCGACGTGGCCGAAAAGGCGGGAGTCACGCTCGGCAACTGGTCCAGCGGGGCCACCTGGGGCGACTACGACGGCGACGGCAAGCTCGACTTGTTTGTGGCCGGATATCTGCACTGGGACATGGCCAACCTGCCCTCCAGCGGCGGCGAAGGGGGGTCCAACAATGCTTTTTGCACCTTTCGCGGCGAGGCCGTGGCCTGCGGTCCCCGAGGGCTAAAGGGCGAGCCGGACCATCTCTTTCATAACAACGGCGACGGGACCTTCACCGACGTGAGCGAAAAGGCGGGCGTGGCCGACAAGCCGGGCTATTACGGACTGGGCGCGGTCTTCGTCGACATCAACAACGACGGCAAGGTTGACCTGCTGGTGGGGAACGATTCGACGCCCAATTACATGTATCTGAACAAGGGCGACGGGACCTTCGAGGATGTGAGCTACGCCTCGGGCTTTGCGCTGAACGAGGCGGGCCGAGAGACTGCGTCCATGGGCATTGCCGTGGGCGACTATCAGAACAACGGCATGTTGGCCATCTTCGACACCACCTTCTCCGACGACTACAAGCCCTTTTATCGCAACGAGGGCGACGGCAACCTGACCGACATCAGCTATCAATTGGGCATTGCCGAAGTCTCGGTTCCCTTCCTGAGCTGGGGCGACGCCTTCCTCGATTACGACAACGACGGCTGGAAAGATCTGCTCATGGCCGACGGCCACGTCTATCCCCAGGCCGACAAATACGCGTGGGGAACAAGCTGGAAGCAGCGGCCCATGCTCTTCCACAACCTGGCGGGAAAGAAATTCGAGACCATCCCGGCAGTTGAGGGAACCGGTCTGGCTGCAGTGGTAGCCGGGCGCGGCATGGCGGTCGGCGATCTCTTCAACAATGGAAAGCTCGATGCGGTCATCAACGTTATGGACGGGCACCCCCTGTTGCTGCGCAACGTGAGTCCGGACAAGAACCATTGGCTGGAGCTGAAGCTAGTGGGAGGCCCGAAGAGTCCCCGCGATGCCGTGGGAGCGACCGTCTATCTGACTGCCAATGGCATGAAGCAACGGGAAGACGTGATCAGCGGTGGCAGCTATCTCTCCACCAACGATCCCCGCCTGCACTTCGGCCTGGGGCAAGCCACCACCATCGATGCGATCGAGATTCACTGGCCCGATGGCAAGGTGGAGAAGGCGACCGTGCCGGGAGTGGACCGGATTGTGACAATTACCGAAGGCGTGGCGAAGTAGATTGATAAAGCGGATGGGACCCGACGGAAAAGCGTAATCAAGACCCGGAGGCTCGCGCTTCCGGGTCTATTTTATTGCGATGAACGAGAGGTCGCTTGCCGTGAAACGGTGGATGTATCCGGCCTCTCGTGGTAAATCGGGAGGCCCCTGACCGGCTCTCAGGCTGTTTGGGTTGAGCCGATCTCGGGTGCCGGAGGCGGCGGGTAGAGGAGGTTTCCCATGGCCTGATAGCGGCCGCCGTAGAAGACCAGAGCGTACTCTCGGTTCGCGGTAGCGATGGGGCCGGCAAGGCAGATGCTGGCCAGCAATCCCAATCCGAGGCCGACCAGGCCGAAGAATCCCATGAGAAGGAATTCGATTGCCTTGCTTGCGCCGGTGGCGTCGACGAAGGCGGCGTCGATGCCGTACTCGATGCCGCCCAGAGAGCCGACGAGGAAGATGCCCGGAAGGATCAAGACGATGAACAGCGCGATCATGGCGATGCTGGGCAGGACAAGCCGCAGGAGCGCGTAAGCAAGAAACTGCGCCTTTTCGGCGGTGATGCGCGCCCACACCTGAGACCACGCCTCGCCTGCGGTTGCGCCCTCCAGAGCGTAATGCGGCAGCATGAAATCGCGCAGAATCATATCGGACAGATAGACCAGGATCAGCAGAACCACGAAGATGGGGATCAAGGGCAGGACGAGGGAGAGAACGCCCATCCAATCGGGATGCCCGCCCGGAGGCATGTTGTGAAAGAGCCGCATGAATCCAGAAATGAAGGGCAGGGCAATGAGCACGACGACAGCGAAGAAACAGATTCCCACCACCACGTTCAACCAGAAGAACCGCGCTGCGCGATCGCGATAGAGGTGCCAGCCGGGGCGAATCTCGCGGGTATTGTGGACAAGGCAGTGGAAGTAGGCAAAGCGCAGACGGGTGATGAGCCAGCCAATGAAGAGCGCGATCACGATTGCCAGAGCCACGGCAGCGATTGCGACGGCGATCCACTCGGGCTTGATGTCGCCGAGTGAGTTGATGACTGGGCCGTGCCCTGACGGATGCCCGCCCGTGTTGTTCGTCTGTTGAGATCTCGGAGTGCTGTTAAATCCCTCGGTGAGGACGGCAACCAAGCCAAGCTTCAGATAGGTTCCCCAACGGAATGGCCTGAAGAGGAAGTCTCTTGTACGTTGAATCGCAGGCGGGACGGAATCGGCGGCAGAGATGGCGCGCATTGGAATCCTTTCGGGGACGGCACACCCTGGAAGCAAACTACGCGAAAGTTATGAAGGAAGTTCCCCGGCAGGGACCGGCGTGCTTGATGTAGTGGACGGTCGATCCACGGCCGATGCAACCGGGCGCGGGAACCGACCGGGTGCCCAGGTCCCTCGATTTTGGGGACCCGGGAAGGCACAACTCTCAATCAGTCGTTTTCAAAGAATGCAGCATACCCAGCATCTCAGAAAGTGAAGCGCCCCGACAGCTCCAGGCTCCTCGGTCCCGCGCCTTCGGCGGTCTGCAACGCCGTAATGGTGCCGAAGCTGCTCGGTGCGTCCACCTGCATGTTGGGCGGTTCGTAGTTGCGGTGGTTGAAGACGTTGGCCGCAGCCACGCCGATCTGGAATTTGCACTGCTCGGTGATCGAAAGATTCTTCATCATCGAGAGCGAGAAGTTGGTGGTGCCGGGACCGACCACGCTGCCCACGCCCGCGGTGCCGAAGTACCCGCGATCAGCGGCAGGCACGGCAAAGGCCGAGTTGGGATCGCCCGCGCTGCAAACGACATCGGCGCAGGGCTGGTCCAGCCACTGGCTGGTAGTACGTCGGGCGGGATAAACACGCTTGCCCGGCAACAGGTCCGCGCGGGTGACGCTCTCGGTGGTCAGAATGTTGGTTCCGGCCGGGTCGTTGGTGGCTTCGTAGGGAGTAAGGAACGGGCCGGACTGCAAGACTATAACCCCACCCAGTTGCCATCCGCCTAGGACTTCGTTCGCCATTGCTCCAGCGGGCAGCCAGCGCTTCCCCTTGCCGAAGGGAAGCTCGTAGAGCCCCGTGGCCAGCAAACGATGCCGCCGGTCATAGATGACGTTGCCGTAATCGAGCATGGGATGGAAACGGTCGGTAAGGAAGCTGCCGCCGGCCACGGCAAATTCGGTCGGCGTGGCTCCTCCCGCGTTGGAGAGGTCGCGAGTGAAGGAGTAGCTGGCGTCGAACGTGAGCCCCTTGCCACCGCGGCGCGAGACTTCAACGGTGCCGCTGTTGTAGTTGCTCACCGCCGCATTCGCCACGCTCTGAATGATGCTGAAGGTTGGGTAGGGCCGGCTGGCCTGGACCTGATCATAACCTTGCGAGTTGGCGGGCACCTGGTTCAGGTCGACCATGGCTTCGAGATTGCGCCCGGCGCTGCCGGTGTAAGAAGCACGCAGGCCGATTCCCTTGCTCAAATCCTGCTCAAAGGTCAGGTTCCACTGCTGCACGGTGGGGTCTTTGTAGTGGACCGGAAAGGCGTAGTCGAAGACCGCCGTCCCGCTGCCCGCGTTGGCGCTGGAGTTGAAGGGATTGGCGAAGCTCAGCATCGGGCTTCCGTTGGAGTCATAGTCCTGGTTGTAGGTGGCCAGATAGCTGGCGTGCGCCGCCCACCCCGAGACCAGCGAGAAGCCGAGCGGGGTCTCGATGAAGCGGCCCCAACCGCCGCGCAGCACGGTCTTGTCGTTGCCCAGCGGACGCCAGGCAAAGCCCAACCGCGGACCCCAGTCGGTTTTGTCGGTGTACCGCAGCGTCGCGGGAATCCCGGCCTGCGCGGCAGTCAGAACCGGCGTGGGAGCAATGGCGTTAACAAGGTCGGCGGACTCAAAGCCGAGTGCCCGCGTGTTGGCCACCACGATGGCTCCGTGAACCAACTGGCCGTTGACGCTGCCGGTGTAACCCGGGTCGAAGGTCGCGGTGTTGTAGTTGGTCTCGCGGATGGGCGGGTGCAATTCGTAGCGCAGGCCGAGGTTGAGTGTCAGCCGCGAAGTCATCTTCCAGTCGTCCTGCACAAACCCTGCCCATGCGTATCCCAGGCCATCCATAGTGGCTTTGTTGGTCGAGCTGACTTCCGTGTAGTCGGGATAGCCGAGCAAAAAGGACGTAAACGGATCGCCAATGGCCGTGCCCACATTGGACGAAGAGTTGAACACATACCACCCAGAGCGGTAGTTGCCATAGACGTTATCGTCGTGATCGGCAAGGCGTTTGAAATCCGCACCGAACTTGAAGGCATGTCTGCCGCGTGTCCAAGAGAGGTTGTCGAGCGCCTGAACAATCTGCCCGCGTTGCATGCCGGGATTACCCGCGCCGGTGGACATGAATCCGTTGATCAGCACTTGCGGCGCTTCGGACCACCCCAGGTCCGTCTGCGGCACGCTCAGCCCCGTTTGACTCAGCAGCGAAGCGGTGGAGAAACTCTGCGTCTCCGAGGTGTGCTGGGCGTTGAAACCGCCGCGGAACTCATTCATCAGGGTGGTCGAGAAGATGTAGTTATGGGCGAAGGTCAAGCCTTCGTCGATCTCCGGCGTATTGAAGCCTCCCAGCAGCGGGCTGCCTGCCTCGGCGCAATAGCTGAAGACGCAGTTGGCCGAGGGCGCGGTCGTCACCTGGCGGTTCTTATAGCTGAAACGCGCGAAGATGGTCTGCTTCGACGAGATCGTGCGGTCCAGTCGAACATCGCCCTGATTGGCGCTGATGGGCGAGGGAAAGTTGGTCTGATAGTTGTTGGCAAACGACCCGGCCGCACCGTAGTTGGGCTGAGGCATCAGTGCGTTCATCAGGTTTGCCGAGATCGTACTAACCGGCACGTTGCCTGGATCGATGGGGGTAACTCCATCGGGCTGATAGATCGCGGTAACACCCTGCCCGGCCAGATAGCTGGTCAGATTCCCATTGCGCATGTCGGTGGAAGGAACGCTGAGCACAATCGGCGTCTGGCGCGGCAGACGGAGCCCTTCATAGCTGATGAAAAAGAAGGTCTGGTCTTTGCCGGGTATTAGACGGGGCAACTTCAGCGGTCCACCCAGCGTGCCGCCAAAGTCGTTCATGATCATGCGCGGCTTGGTCAGCGTAAACGCGTCGCCGGAGTTGAAGACAGTGTTCTCGTTGTTCTCGAACAGGCCTCCGTGGGTATGAATGGTTCCAGACTTGGAGACGGTGGTGATGTCGGCGACACCACTGAACTCCGCGTTGTTATTGGACTCAGAGACGCGAATCTCTTCGATGGAGTTGAACGAAGGGAACATCTCGTTGACCGGCCCGGAGTACTCCACGCCCACGCTGGAAATACCATCGACCGTGACGCTGAGCAAGGCGGCGGTGGTCCCCATCACGTCGAGGTTACCGCTGTCATCGGTTTGCACCCCTGCCTCGGTCGTCAGGGTAGAGATGGGGCTGGTGGAACCCGTGGAGCGGGAATAGATTGCCACCGGAAGTTCGACCAGCTCATCGCCGACCTTGGTCTCGGCCAGATTGGAGACGTCAGTGTTGATCACGTTCACCAATCCCCCATCCACCAGCACGGTTTGCGACTCGGCGCCCAACGCCAACGCGGCATCCACGCGGCGGGTCTCGCGCGCGGTGAGAACGATTTCGTCAATCGATTCCTTTTGAAAGCCGGAGGAAGCAAAAGCAAGAGAGTATTTGCCCGCTTCGATGTTCTTGAAAGCGTAGTTTCCGCTCACATCCGTGGTAGCGGTGCGCTTGGCTGTGGTTCCGGTGTTGACCAACGTCACTTGCGCTCCAACCACCACCGCCCCGCTAGGGTCGAGAACGGTGCCCAGAATCGCGCCGAAGGTGGATTGAGCGTACGAGGAAGCGCCCGACAGAGCAGCCAGGCAGCAGATCAGAAAACAGCGGAGGAGGAAACAGCAAGCGTTGCGTCCGCGCACACGGGCGGGAGAAGGAAATCTATTCATCAAGGTGCCTTTCTAGAAAGAATTCGGAGGTCAGGTCGTGCTTGGTCGTTTGTCAGCGGATTCTCTGCGCGAACGCGGCTTCTTAGAGGTGCTCCGCGAGATTTTCTCCCATCATTTTACAGCCATTTGCGCCCCTGCAAAGGTGATCTTTCCTACACCAAAACAAGGGCTTGCGATAGCTGGTCAAGCGGCCAAAGTAGAGCGACCGCGGCGCTGGAGGAAGACGGCAGAACTTGCAAAATCAGGTCCGCAGTGTTTCAATCGAAATTACTGAAACAGGGGTGCTCCACTAGTTGGGGCTGAGAGATACCCTCGAACCCGATCCGGATAATACCGGCGTGGGAAGTTTTCGAAGTCTGGCCTCCTCTACCCGTAGCGCGTGCATTCTTGTTTCCTTCAGATTGAACCAAGGGGAAACCATGTTTGCATTCGCTGCCGCCAACCCTCATTCTGCTTCTTTCAAAACGCATAAAGTGAGAGCGTTCCAATCGCCCTCCGGCGTTGTGCTGGGGTGCATGGCCATCGGGCTCCTCTCACTCACTGCGCCCCTTTGCGCTCATGCTCAGAACGCGTCTGCCCCGCAAACCGCGCCCTCCTCTGCGGCGAAGAACACTGCGTCGACGGCGGCCCTGCCGCGCGTGACGACCACCGTCGTGGTGCACGACGAAGTGAAGCAGGGCTATCTCCCCGAGACTGTTACAGTCGGCACTCTGAATGGCGCGACGCTGGCAGAGACGCCGCTTTCGGCTACCGTAGTTACACGCGAACTGCTCAACGATCAGGCAGCGCGCCTGCTGACAGACGTGGTGAAGAACGATGCCTCGATTGGTGAGGATTACGCCCCCGTCGGCTACTACGGAGATTACGAGATTCGCGGATTTCCTATCGATCTGGCTACCGGTCTGCAGATCAACGGCATGACCGTCGCAGGCGAGCAGGATGTGGCGCTCGAAAACAAGCAGAGCGTCGAATTTCTCAAGGGCATCGCCGGCATAGAGAGTGGAGTCGCTTCGGCCGGCGGGCTGATCAGCTATGTGACCAAGCGCCCGGCGGCGGTGAAGGCCGTGGATTTGGCGACAGATCATCGCGGAACGGCCTTTGGTTCGGTGGATCTGGGGCGCTTCTTCGGCAGCGCGAACCAGGTTGGAGCGCGAGTCAATCTTGGCGGTGAAAAGATCCAGAGCTATGTCAACGACGCCAACGGCTGGCGCGCGGAGGGTGCCGCATCCGCCGATTGGAAGCTGAGCCCGATCGCGATTCTGAAGGGCGACTTCGAGTATCAGCACAAAGTGCAGCGCTCTGTATGCGGCTACCAGTTGCTGGGTGGAACAACGGTTCCGAGCCTGGATAGCGTGTACCCTTCCACGATGTTGGGAGAACAGTCGTGGGCCAAGCCGAATACCTTTGACACATTCAATACCGGCGCGCGGCTCGACTACGACCTTGGACATGCGTGGAAGGCATTCGCAGCGGTCAGCTACAGCCATTCGCTGATTGACGACAACGTGGTCTACGCCTACGGCTGCGCTGCGGAAGCTGCCTGCACCGACTTGGGTGGCACGGCTCCCGATTATTTCTTTGCGCCCGATGGAACCTACGACATCTTCGACTACCGCAACCCCGGGGAATTACGCATCGATGCGCAGGCCGAGGCAATGGTGGTTGGCCATGTCAAAACAGGCGCGGTCAGCAATGACGTGGCCGTTGGCGGAATCGCTTTCCTGCGCAGCTTTCAGCAACCTGGACAGCCTGCGGCCGACGCGCCATCTACGGTACAGAACGGTTCCGTCTACACCTATGTCGGTTCGGAAAACATCTACCAGCCGAACCTTGCGTTTCCTATCGAAGACCCACTCCAGTCAGCCGGACCGCGCTGGCTGAATGAAGACAACCACCAGACCGCAGCCGTGGTTCAGGATCGCATGCACCTGCCCGGTCGCGTCGTGCTCTCCGCCGGTGGTCGCTACGACTCCGTGCGCGATCATAACTTCGGCGGCGGCAGCACTACCGATAAGGCGATCTGGCTGCCGCAGTATGCGGCGACAGTCAATCCAGTGAAAGACCTCACCCTCTATGGCAACTACAGCGTAATGCTTTCGCTTGGTCCGCAAGCGCCGTGGTGGGCGGGCGGATACTATCTTGCGCCCTTCTTTACGCGCCAGGCAGAAGTTGGCGCGAAATACGAGCCGGGCCAGAAAATCCTGTTGACGGCGGCGCTCTTCCACATGCGCGCGCCGTTCTTCTATCCCTTGGTGACGGACGCAGCAGGCGATCAGAGCTTTGTCTCCGAGGGTCGCGAGACGCATGACGGCATCGAGTTGAATGCCGAGGGAAAGGCCGCAAGCTGGCTGCGTCTATCGGGATCGGCGGCGGCGATTCGCGCCATCTCCGACAACACCGGCACCCCGGCCTTCGATCACAAACAGGTGCTGAACGTGCCGCACCTGCGCACGGCGCTCTTTGCGGATATGGCTCTGCCGCACACGCACGGACTGCACCTGATGCCGGGCTGGAGCTACACGGGACGTAAGGAAGCCACGCGGGATGACGCGGTGAGCGTTGCCGGCTACAACATCTTCAACATGGGCGCGCGCTACACGCCCGGCGGTGAGCAAGGTAAAGTATCTCTGCGGCTTTACGCCGACAACATCACCGACAAACGCTATTGGAAAGACGCCGGAGCCAGTCTGGGCGATACGTTCATTCACCTTGGCGCTCCCACAACCGTGCGGCTCTCCGCGCATTACACTTTCTAAGGATCTACGGGTTGTGCTAGTTCCTTGACCACATGATTTGAAAGCGTTGCCCCACAGAATGGGTGCCCCTGGTCTCGCATTTGAGACCAGGGAGAACACAAACTATCCGGACATGGCACTTGAAACTCGCAGAACAGACTGTGAACAAGGTCGAAACCCGCATGAGCACCACGGTCAACACGCACGGCATGGACAAGACACGCGTTGCACCGGATTGGCATCCGCTGCAACTGCCGGAGGTGCGTGCCTTGCTCAGTCTGTTTCCCGATTGTGGGGAGCCGATTGAAATTCTCTCTGTAAGTCCGCGGCCATTCTCCGCAGCCAGCGTGGTGAACACTAAAAGCGGTCACGTTTTCATCAAGCGTCATCATCGTGCGGTGCGTGATCGTGCCGGTTTGTTGGATGAGCACAGCTTTCTGAAGCATCTGCATGAGCACGGTGCGCCGGTTCCGCGGATCTTGAGCACGGTCAACGGCGAAACAGCAGTGGAGATGGGCGAGTGGACCTTCGAAGTCCATGAAGCATCGGAGGGCGTGGATATTTATCAGGACGCGCTTTCCTGGACGCCCTTTCTTTCCACTTACCACGCATATTCGGCAGGCAAGTCGTTGGCGCAACTGCATATTGCTGCCGAGGGATTCTCTGCGCCTGCCCGCAAGGTTCAACCGCTGGTGGCCGGCTTCTCCATCTTTGCCGATGCAGACCCGGCAGCGGCAATGGAACGCTATCTCGTGGCGCGCCCTGCACTGGTTGAAAATGCGAAGACGCGCGAAGACTGCGAGCAAGCGCTGGAGCTGCTAGCGCCTTTCCATGCGCGCTTGCGGCCCCTGTTGCCCGCGCTCAAGCCCTTGTGGACACACAACGACTTGCACGCGTCGAACGTTCTGTGGAGCAGCGCCAGTCTTTCGGCGCGAGCGGTAAGGGTGATCGATTTCGGGCTGGCCGACCGCACCAATGTTGTCCACGACCTTGCCCACATGATCGAGCGCAATATCGTGGAGTGGCTGGAGCTGAATGCGGAGTCGGCAAAGATCGACAACGTGCCGCTGCACATCGACCAGTTAGAGGCCATGCTCGACGGCTACCAGACGGTGCAGCCGCTGAGCGACGCGGAAGCTGCTGCGCTGGCGCCGATGGCCGCGCTCTGCCATGCAGAGTTTGCATTGACCGAGGCGGACTATTTTCAGGGCGTGCTGCACTCGCCAGCGAATGCGCGCATCTGTACCGAGGGTTATCTGGTGGGCCATGCGCAGTGGTATCGCGGGCCGGGTGGACAAAGACTATTGACAGCAATTGACCGTTGGGTCGATGCGCTGGAAAGTGTGAGATAGAGATGAATTGGCTGGCAAGGTACCTGGCAGAAAACTGGATGGAGATTGCAGGCGTGGTGACGACCGTCGCGGGCATCTGGCTCACGACGAAACGTTCCATGCTCTGCTGGCCCATCATCCTGATCTCAGACCTGATTTACCTGGTGGTGTTCTTCCGCGCGCAGTTGCTATCGGACGCGCTGCTGCAGATCTTTTTTCTGGCTTTCACCTTCTACGGGTGGGCCCACTGGTGGCGCGGCGTCAAGGAAGAAGGCGAAGTGCGTGTCGTGCCACTGGGCATGAAGAGCCTGCTGCTCGGCCTTGCTGCGGGAGCAGTCGGGAGCGTGCTGCTGGGTGAGTTGGCCAAGCAGGTGCACGCGGCCTTGCCCTACCTGGACGCGACGCTGGCCAGCTATAGCCTGGTTGCCAGCTGGTGGGGCGCGCGGAAACATATTGCCAACTGGTGGCTGTGGATCGTGGTGGATGTGATCTATGTGGGCGAATATGTCTATAAAGATTTGCGGGCGACAGCGTTGCTCTATGCGGGGCTGGTAGTGCTGGCGGCGCTGGGAGTGCGGGATTGGCAAAAGGCGACCCCGGCGCAGACGACTTCCTTTGAGGGCGCTGTTTGAGACGGTTTTGACACGCGCAATTACACTGTCTGAATTCGTGCTTTCCCAGGTCCCGAAATCGGGGACCTGGGACACCCATTCCGCAGAGGCGATGCTCTGAATCATGCAGCCGGAAACCAGCTCACTGACCGATCGACGTTGTACTCCTGCCGGGTGCCCCTGGTCTCGATTTTGAGACCAGGGAAGGCATGAGATCAAAGGGGCTGCTTCATCCGGTCAAAGACCTAGACCGCCAATTGCACTGCGTTTTCCAGCGGTTCGCCCTGCAGGTAATGGGCCAGTTCTTTCGCCGCGACTTGCAACGCCCGCGGCGCGAACTGCGGCGTCGAACCGGCCACGTGCGGCGTGAGCAACAGATTCGGGCAACTCCACAAGGGATGATGGGCGGGCAACGGTTCCGGATCGGTAACATCCAGAGCGGCTCGAATGCGGCCAGACCGCAGTGCCTCCACCAAGGCATCGGTATCCACAATGGGGCCGCGAGCGGCGTTCACCAGCAGTGCTCCCTGCTGCATGAGCGCGAGTTGGGAGGCGCCGATGAGTTTGTCCGACTCGGCTGTGTGGGGCAGAATCAGAATCACGATCTCCGCCTGCGGCAACAGGCTGTCGAGTTCACTCACGGCATGAACTTCCGGATGGTTGCGGGCCGTGCGGGCCACCCGCGTCAGTTGCACGCGGAAGGGGGCCAGCATCCGCTCGATCTCCTGACCAATCGATCCATGGCCCACCAGCAATACTTTCTTGCCGGTCAATTCTTCCAGCATCACGGGCGGGTAAAGAACGCGGTGGTCTCCGGTGATCGCCGCATAGCGCGCCGGAGACTCGAATCGCCGCTTCCAGACGCCCTCCTGCTGCATCTGCAGGTAGAAGGGAAAGTGCTTCAGTAGGCCCAGAATCGCAGAGACCGTCCATTCGGCGGTGGAAACGTTGTGTGCGCCGCGCGCGTTGCAGATGGTGACGTGCGGACCAACGAGCCCTGGAATCCATTCGGTTCCGGCCATCATGCACAATACCAACTTGACTCCGCGCAACTGCGGCCAGAGCTGGATGGCTTTGACGGAGTATGGATCGGGAATCCAGACATCGATATCGATTGCATGGTCGGAAGTGTCGGGCAAGGGAACGAGTTCCACGTCCGCGGGAAAATCACTCAGAATCACAGGTGCATAGATCGCAGGGTAGCCAACTTTGATCATTCGACTCGCCGTTCCGCTGGATGCGGGGCATTCTCTTCCTACTCATGCTACACGCCGGCCCTGCTCGCTCGAGGGTATGCTCCGGGTCAGTATTTGTTATGGAAGAGTCTGGAATTCACATCCGGCCAGAACTCCTTGATCAGGTTAGAGAAGCCGTCCAAGCCAACCTGCGTCACCCAGCGCTGCCCGGTCTTTGTCCAGGTGCGCTCCTGTGCGGGATAATAGAGCCCCGACAATCCAGAAGCAGCGCCGTTGCCGACGATCTCGCTCAGGTTGGGAGCCATTCTGCCTCCATCGGTCCGCGTAACCAGCAGCCGGGTGACGGAGTAGCCCGTGCGTTTGAAGAACCCGCCGCGCCCCAGCGTGTAGTAGCGGGGATCTTCGCGGGTCGCACTCGGTAAGAGAAATTCAGTCATCAGGTTGCCATTGAGCGTGTCGGCAAAGTTGTGCCAGTAGTAACGCGCGTAGGCGGGGGCTCCGGTGTGGAATTCGGGATAGGAGCCTTCCGTCTGCGAGACTCCGGCAAGGATTCCGACATAGATGAACGAGGAATAGTCGAAGCTGTCTTCGAGCGTGAGCTTGAGCTTTTCTCCCGTGCGAAGCGCGGGTAACTTTTGATCGGCGCTGACCGAGCGGAAGTTGGGAATAATGCCCAGAATGCGCCGTGTCTGCTGGCCCTCATAGCTGGGAGGCTGCCGTGCGGAGGGCGCCTCCGGCGGTGTCTCCGGGTCCGAAGCGGGAAGGTGTTCAAGGACCGTATCGGCGGGAGGGGGCAGAGGCGTGCTCGGGGCCTGCTGAGCGGCACACGTTAGCGGGAAAAATCGAACGGCCAACGCAAGAAGGGAAAAGAAGGCAAAACGAGGAAGAATCACGGCTATCTCCTTATGTCGGTTCGCGGGCACGGGTGTTCGCGAGAAGGATCAAGAAACAGCGTTCAAATTTACGGATGCCTCAGATTGTGCCCGGGTGCAGATTTGTCGTCGGTCAACAGGCTAGCCCTCGGCGAGGAACTCCTCGGACAAGGCTTGTCCGCGCAATACCGGCCGCCATGCGCCCCAACTGTCCTTTCGACGCGCAACGAGCTTAAAACGTGAGACGGCTTCCGCCTCGGGCAAGCCCGGTGAGGCATTCTATAGGTGCGGCTCGGCCCGCGGAAGGAGAGCAGGAATGCGCCTCAAGGCAAATAAGACCGCGTCGCAGCAGCAACTTGCCGTCAAGCTCCGGGTGGACCAAGCCGGCGACCAGGGGTTCTTTACCTGGGAGCGCCGCCGCCTGTTGATTCAGGCCGCCAAGACCGCGCTTGCCGCCACCATCAGTTGGTGGCTGATGATGAGCCTCGGATTGCATGACGGCTATTGGGGAGCAATCAGCGCCATCATCGTTTTGCAGTCCAATTTTGGCGCTACGGTTTCCGCATCCAGAGACCGCCTTTTGGGCACTCTGATCGGAGCGGTCTTCGGGTTCGCCTTTTCCCTCTTTGGCGCCCTGCCGTGGAATTTCGCTGGTGCGGTGCTGTCGGCCGTGATTGTCTGCGGTCTGCTCGGTTTGCGCAACAGTTCCCGATTGGCCGGGGTGACCATCGCGATCATCATGCTGGTGCAGGCGAAGGGCTCGTATTGGATTCTGCCGCTGCATCGTGTGGCCGAGGTCTTCATGGGCATCCTGATGGCCATTCTGGTCTCGACGCTGGTCTTCCCGGACCGCGCCCGGTTGCGCTTGAAAGATGGCCTGGCGCAGGAGTTTCTAGTGCTTGGGGCGTTGTTTGAAGCCATCCTGCAAGGCTACAGCGGTCCCCCAGCCGAGAATCTGCCCACCTTGCGCGAAGATGTGATGACGCGCATGAGGGCAAACAACCAGATGATGGACGCCTACCGGCATGAACCGGCTGGAGGTGTCGGATGGCGCGAAGGACTGGGCATGCTCTCGCAGTTTGGGCGTTCGATTCTCGATGCACTGATCGCCCTGGAATACTCCGTTAAAGACAGCCATCTGGATGCCTATGCACAGCAGATCGAGCCGGAACTGGGGCGACTGGCAGTGGATATTCGCACCGGCTTCCACCACGTTGCCAGTTGCATTCACAACTGGAGCTTCCATATCCCCCCGCCGGGAATGAGCTTGGAAGGGGATATCGAAACCCTGGAATCCCGCATGAATGCGGTCAGGCCCAGGGGTGTCGAATTTTCCCAGGCAGAGATTCTTCGCGCCTATGCCGTGCAGTTGCACCTGAAGCAGATTGCGCGCATCCTCCGGGCCTCCCGAGTAGAGACCAATCGGGCGATTGGCGACGGTGGGCAATAACCGCCCGATCCCGGTAGACTGCCTATCTTCCAGAACGCCGACCGAAGAAGTTGCGGCCAACCATGCGCAAAAAGGAAGCGGGTGGCCGCCTTTCCAGGAGCGGCCACCCGACAAATCACATTCAAGAGTGAATTCAGAGTAGCCGGAAGCCCAATGCGTGTCATCGGACCTTCGGTGGGGGGAACGCTCCATCCATCGGCTTAGTACTACAGTTGTAATGAGCCGCGACGGAGGGAACAGGGGGTTTTAACCCCCTGAAAACAGGCCCGAACATCAAGGCCTTTACAGGCTGCGGAAAATTTCTATTTTGCCAGTGGTTTTGAAAGGGCATGGCTTTAGCCATGCCGATAAAGTCAATCAAATCAGCGTTGGCTTTAGCCACCGAGGGACGTATCTCAGGATTTTTGGCGAGATACAGCCTTTTTCCACAGCCTGTTTAGGCCCGGATCCCAGCACACCGAAACAAATGAAACTGTTGCACTAGAGCTTTCTCGTATGGGGTAGGGCTGGCCTCCTGACCGGCTGCGGTGTGGGTCTCCCGCCCCGCGCCACGGTTCTCGAGGCGAGCGCAGTCGATCCGGAGACCGGCGCTCCCTGGCTGTGCGACGGCAGATAAGTTTTTAGTGGGAACGGGACGCATCAGAGGCAGAAAGGGCCCCTAAAAAGGAATCGGGCGACCGCCTTTCCAGAAGCGGCCACCCGGAAATCTCAATTCAGGAGTGATCTCAGAGTATCTGGGAACAGGATGCCTGTCTTGCGTCCTTTGGGTGGCCAAAAGGTCCATCTATTGGTGGAGGCCCATCAAGAATCCATCCATTCGGTGGAGGTGCTTGGTATAGGGTGGACCATGGGCGCGCACAATGCCAGAGACTGCGATTGAGACCTGATTTTTCAGGCCTGCTTTCGGAGCTTGCTTCTGGACGGCTAGTGGGTAGGTGCGCGGATTCCTGGAAAGCCCCGTCAGGACCGCCGGAATTGGTGAGGAACGAGCACGTGTCCCGCGCTTCAAAAAGGATGAAAGCACCTGAAAAGAACGCGGCGAGGTATGCAGGACGGTCGGTCTCCCCGTTCTGCGGGGTCGTGTCCTTGCTGGTCGCGACGGTCCTAGGGGTGGCAGTACCCTGCAACGCCTTGGAACCGACGACCGCACTGGCCAGTTTCGGCCGCCAGACGTGGGTGATGGAGAATGGCCTTCCGCAAAACACCGTCCAGACCTTGTTGCACACTCGCGACGGATTTGTCTGGCTGGGGACCGAGGTGGGCCTGGTCCGCTTCGATGGCAACAGTTTTGCCATTTTTGACAAGAACTCGACTCCAGCCCTCCCGGGCAACGATGTGCGCTGTCTGTACGAAACTTCCGACGGCTCTCTTTGGATCGGCACCAGTGACGGTCTGGCGCGATTGAGGAACCAGGTCGTAACCTCCTTCTCCACGGCCAACGGACTTCCCGGAAACGGAATCAAGTCCATCTCCGCGGATGCCTCCGGCCGGTTGCTTGTGGTTACCGATGCGGGAGCCGCCCGCCAAAACGGAGACCGGTTTGAAGCCTATGGAGAAGTTCCAGCGGGAGCCGTGCTCGCCGAGACAACCTCCCACGGAAACATCGACTTAGACGGGTTTGTGCCGCAAACCCCGCCCCCCACTGCTGCAGAGGGCAGCGATCTGGGTCGACAGGCCGCCCTGCGTGCAAGGATACCCAGGGAGAGCATCGCATTCCGTGCACTGTTGAAACCCGGTGAGACCGCCGTGGCCAACAAAAGCACGCTTGTCCTGGAACGCGATGGGAAGCTGACAGGCAAGCTCGTGGTGGGAAAAGATCTGCCGGGAAGCCGCATCCAGTTGCTGCTTGCCGACCGCGAAGGCAGTCTCTGGGTTGGCACCAACAGCGGCCTGGCCCGTCTGGTCGACGGCAAATTGCAGCGCCTGCCGGTCACCGATCCCCTGGCATCGGCCTCCGTGCTCGCGTTGATGGAAGACCCAGAGGGCAATCTTTGGGTGGGAACAGAGAGCGACGGACTGCACATCCTGCGCGATCAGCGGTTTCGAGCGATGGGAGTCCGCGAAGGCCTTTCCAGTGACGCGACCACAGCCGTCGTCGAAGACGGCGCGGGAACGCTCTGGGTGGGAACCAGCGGCGGTGGGCTGAATCAGGTCAAGGGAAGCGGCCCGGGTACAGTCAAAAGTTATTCGGTGCGCGACGGCTTGCTTAGCGACGTGATCCTGTCGCTGGCCGCGGCCCCCAACGGGGATTTGTGGGTGGGCACGCCGGATGGACTCAACCGGATCCGTAAGAACCATATCGACGCCTATACCTCGTCCGACGGCTTGGCGGATGACTTCATTCGCTCGCTCCTGGCCGACGCCGATGGTTCGCTCTGGATTGGAACCCGACGCGGCCTTACCCACTGGAGCAACCCAGCCAGCGGTCCCACCGGGACAAACGGGCGCATGGAAACCTTCACCCAAGCCAACGGGCTGGGCAGCGATCTGGTCGGAGCCATGACCCGCGATTCGGCGGGGGACCTTTGGGTTGCCACCTTTGCCGGCCTGTCGCGACTTCACGCCGGAAAAATCACCAACTTCACCCGGGCAGATGGCCTCTCGAGTAACGTGGTGACCGCGCTTCTGCCACGTCCCAACGGGTACTTGCTGATCGGCACCCAGGATCACGGCTGGAACCTGTGGGACGGAAACCACTTTACCGCAGTGAGCGACAGCGGCAACGTCAAAGGACCGGGGCTTGCGCAAACCTCCATCCACGCGATTCTCGACGACGGCCTCGGCCATTTGTGGTTCGCCACCGGAAACGGCATCGCCCGCTGCGATTGCTCGGGAATGCCGGGCAGCATGGCCGGCCCCGACTGCTCTCATTGGATCGAGTTCGGCGCGGGCGACGGCCTGCGCAGCCGCGAGACCGCCACCAACAGCCACCCCTCCGCATGGCGCGCGCACGATGGGCATCTCTTGTTCGCCACCCCCAAAGGCTTGGTGGAAGTGGACCCGGCGCACTTTCCGGTGAACACCATTCCTCCCCCGGTGGCGCTGGAGCGGTTTACCGTCGACGACATCCCCATGCCTTTGGGAAGCCCGTCGCTGCGCATCAATGCGGGGCACGTCCACTTCGAATTCGACTACGCTGGACTAAGCTTCGCCGCCCCACAGAAGGTGCACTACCGCTTCATGCTCGATGGCTTTGACAAGGGATGGACCGAGGCGGGCACACGCAGAACCGCATATTACACGGCGATTCCTCCGGGGAAGTACACCTTCCGCGTGCAGGCCGCCAACAACGACGGCTTACGGAACACGGCGGGAACCGCACTCTTCTTTGAGCTTCGTCCCCATTTCTACCAGACGAATTGGTTCTCTGGGTTGCTCCTTGCTCTGGCTGGTGGACTCGTGGCAGGTCTGCTGCGGTTGCGCCTGCAAAGGGCTGAAGGCGAGTTCAAGGCGGTGCTCGGGGAGCGCGGCCGCATCGCCCGCGAGATCCACGATACCCTCGCGCAGGGATATGTCGGCGTTTCCGTGCAGTTGGAAGTGCTCGCGGAGTTGCTGCGGCAGAACCGGAACGACGCGGCAGCGAAGCACTTGGACCTGACCCGAGGGCATGTCCGGGAAGGGCTGGCCGACGCTCGTCAATCCATCTGGGCCCTGCGCTCCCAGGACGCGGACGAGACCACCCTTCCGGTGAGGATCCGTCGCTTGGTCGAGACCGAAGACGGGCACGGGATGGAAGCGAAATTCAGCATCTTCGGCGCATATCGCCCTTTGCCGCCCGGCACCGAGCGGGAGATTCAGCGAGTTGCGCAGGAAGCCATTCATAATGTGAAGAAGCATGCGAGCGCGAAGCATTTGTCTGTGCAATTGGAGTACGGTTCGGCTCATATCGCCTTGGAAGTGCGCGACGATGGGCGCGGCTTTCAGACGACGGGCAACCCTGAGTCTCCCGCTGGGCACTATGGATTGACAGGGATGCGGGAGCGGGCCGCCTCCATAGGTGGCCGATTGGAAGTCACCAGCGAACCAGGAACCGGCACGGTGGTTCGGCTTAAAGCGGCAGCTCCGCGCGAGTCGGGAGAGAAAACGGGGGATTAGCATGGGAGATACTGGACCCAAAGAAGTGATCCGCGTGCTGGTGGTGGAAGATCACCACGTGGTGCGACAAGGATTGGTGGCGTTGCTCAACGTCGTGGAAGGACTCGAAGTGGTGGGAGAAGCCGCCGACGGCGTCGAGGCCATTGCGCAGTTCCGCAAGTGCCGGCCGGATATTACCCTGACCGATCTGCGCCTGCCCCGCCTGAGCGGTGTCGAAGTGATCGAGCGCATCCGCATGGAGACGCCCCACGCCCGCTTCATCGTGCTCACCACCTATGACGGCGATGAGGACATCTTCCGTGCACTGCAGGCGGGCGCGCGCGCCTACCTGCTCAAGGGCATGACCACCGAAGAACTGATCACCACCATTCGCGCCGTTCATGCCGGCAAATCGCATATCCCCCCGGCCATCGCGCAGAAACTGGCCGAGCGGATGGGCACCGAAGAGCTGACTCCGCGTGAATTCGACGTTCTGGAACAGATCGTCTTCGGCAAGAGCAACAAGGAAATTGCCACCGAACTCCAGATCAGCGAAGCGACAGTCAAGACCCACATCAACAGCATGTTGGGAAAGCTGGGCGTGACCGACCGGACGCAGGCCGCCACTGCGGCAATTCAGCGCGGCATCGTCCCACTGGAATCCCTGAAAAAGCAAAAAGGATTAGCACGATGAACGGGCAATCAACAAAACGGAAGAAGAAATGCGGCAGCGTAGCAGGAGTGTTGCTCTCGCTTCTGTGTCTGCTCGCCCCCCTCGCGCAGGCCCAGAAAACCTGGCGGCAGGCTACCGATGCGGAACTCGCTTCGCTCCTGCCGGCGCGGGCCCCGGTAGAGAAGGAACATATCGAAACCGAGATGCGCACCGCCTCGGGAATCGTAAATGGGCGCGGGCAAACCATCGCCGGAGTGGTGCTGCTGACAGCGGGCTATTCGGCCGACGGCAAGTACTCGCACTACCTGGTCGTGCAGGCTCCGATCAGAATCGGCGGCATCTCTCTCAAGCCCGGCGAATATGTCTTTGGATGGACGCGGGCCATGGCCACCGATACGCTTCATGTGCGCTTTCACGAGGCTGCCACCGGGGCACTCATTGGGACCGCCGATGCCCACCGCATGGCCGGAACCAGCCGCGTGGAGAGCCTGCACATTTGGCCACCCAGTGACAAATCCGTAATGCAGATTGGCCGCTTTGCGATCGCCTACGAACTCGGCGACGAATAGCCGGGTGCCGCTCGGCTATTCGTCGAACTATTCCAGGTCTCGTACCGGGGTTCCTTCGGGAATCTTCACTTTGAATTGTTCGTCGGTGATCTTCACATTCTGCTTTACGTCCTCCACAGTCAAAATGAGTTGGAGTTCTCCCGCAGGCCATTTAATGAGGATCGTTGACGGATAGGACACAGTGTCGAACTCCCGGTAGTCCGAGTACATCACCTGGGTCTCGATGTTGCCAGTGTCGTCGTAGGTGTCCTGCTGATATGGGCGCAGGTCGTCGCGATGGAAGCGCACCACACGCACCGGGGTCAACTCCTGCGTGCCCGGTTTGCGCTTCATGATGCTGAGGATGTACTCCGGCACCAAGAACAAATGCTTTTTGGCCGCATCCTCTACGGTGATGTCCTCGGAGGAGACCATGAACTCGCTGTCCGGAGCCAAGCCGCGCACCAGCAGGGCATCGAAGATAATCTTCGGCCGCAGGTTCTCGAGGGGGTTGGCCGATTTATGCTTCAAGGTGTTGGAGCCCTTGATCGCCGTGCTCTTCGTTGGAATCGAAAGAGTGAAATCCTTGCCGTCACTGGCCATATCAAAGGCAGTGACGCCGATGTACCTTCCAACAACGCGCAGCGACTCCGGCTTGCGCATCACGATTTGACCTGTAACCGACGGATAGTCGTTGGATTGGCCTTTCTCGGGTTGCAGCACACTGGCCTGGATATTCACCTTGGCGGTCATATTGTCGACAGCCTCCCAATTCTTGTTGAGCCGGGCCACAAGATCCGATGGGGCGAGTCTCTGGACCAAAATCGGAGGCTTGGGTATGGGCAACTTGTGGTGGGTGATCATGCATCCGGAGAGCAACAGCGTCGGCAGCAGCAAGGCCGTTACGGCGGCACGCGAAGAAACCCTCATCGTCCACCCGCCTTCTTCATCGCCTGTCGATAGCCCGCTACGTTGTGGTTGTGTTCCTCAAGGCTGCTGGCAAAGGTCGAATGCCCTTGGGGATTAGCCCCCGCCGCAACAAAATAAAGATAGTTCGTCTGTGCCGGCTGCATCGCCGCGCGCAGGGAACGGGTCCCGGGATTGGCGACCGGGCCGGGTGGCAATCCAGCGTGCAGATAGGTGTTGTAGGGAGTGTTCAGTTTCAAATCGCTTTGATAGATCGCACCGCGCCAGCGGCCATCCAGTTCGAGGCCATAAATGATCGAGGGATCGGTCATCAGCGGCATGTTTTTCGTCAGCCGGTTTTCAAAGACACTCGCCACAAGAGGGCGCTCCGCGTCTACCGCAGACTCCCGTTCCACCAGCGATGCCAAAGTCACCACGCGATGCACATTTCCCTTCAATCCAATCTGACTTGCCACCGTGCGGAAGCGCCGCACCATCGCCGCGCAAATCTGCGCCGGGGTGGCCTTGCGCTGAAAGTGATAGGTATCCGGGAACAGAAAGCCTTCCAGGCTGACTGCTCTTGGGTCCAAATCCGCTACCAGTCCCTTTTGCTTCAGCGCCACATCTAGAAATCCCTGCCGGGTGCCGAGTTTCGCTTGTTCCAGTTTTGTGCCGATCTCGAAAATATCCGCACCTTCCGGGATGGTGACGGAGATCGTATAAACATCCCCACGGACGATGCGCGCATAGACCTCTGCGACCGTGGCCGGATGATCGAACCTGTACTCGCCGGCACGCAGGGTGCCTCGCTTCCAGATTCGCATCAAATCAAAGGCATATTGGCTACGCACGATTCCCGCGGATTCCAGTCGCTTGCCGATGGCAGCAGAGCCAGAGCCAGGGGTGAGTTCTACAAACGTCTCGCTCGACGGCCCAAAGGGGAGATAGAACAGCCAGGCAACAGCGGCTGCCGCAAGGATCAGAAGGAGAAGCAGCACCCGCACGACCCCGAAACCACCGGAACCTTTGCTCTTTTTGCTATAACTTCGGCGACGCGCCATCCGGTTGTTGTCGATCCTTCCATTCGTAAAGACGTTCAGAATCCTCTGGAGGACTCCCCTCCTCTTCGATTGTACCGGGCAACTGGTGCAAACTATTGGCATTTTTCCCCAGGGCGCGAGAATTGGAACCGTTGGAAGCATGGCCGAGAGGCTAAGCTGAGACAAAGGCACCCGCCTCGAGGTCCGGCTCCATGGATGAAACACCCCGCCCCCGCTATCTTGCTCTCGACGTGGGCAATCGCCGCATCGGGGTCGCTGTCTCCGATGAACTGGGGCTCACGGCACAGCCGGTGCTGACGCTGGAACGGCATCGCAACCAGCGTGACGACCTGCGCTCCCTCGCCCGCCTCGCCCGCCGCTATGGGGTGGTTGGAATCGTCGTGGGGAATCCCCTGCATATGAATGGGGAAGTGAGCCCGCAGGCCGCCAAAACCCAGACATTCGCCGAAGAACTCGGGGAGCTGACCAAGCTGCCCATTCACCTTTGGGACGAGCGCCTCACCAGCCATGAGGCCCACCAGATCCTTTATGAAGCCGGTCACGCCCGTCAAGACCATCGCAAACTCGTAGACCAGGTGGCCGCTACGCTGATACTGCGCTCGTTCATGGGAAGACAGGGGACAGGGACCAGGGATCAGGGATCAGGGAGTACGGAATAGGAGAAAGGGACCGGCGATCCGCTCTTTCGTCGGTCCTCGAACTGCCCTCGCCTTTTTTGCCGCCATGCGCGTAGCGGATACGCTTCGAATCCGCTACGCGCCTTTCAGCAGGATGGCAATCTCAACCTGCGCTTGTTCCCTGCCCCCTAGTCCCTAGTCCCTGGTCCCTGGTCCCTGACCTCTGACCTCTGACATCTGATCCCTGTCCTCTCATCCCCGCGTATAATGAGAAGTCAAGCTCTTCCATCTCCCGCGGCTTGAGCAGCATTGCTCCCCGCAACGGATCATCAATGCCTGAACACATTAAAAAGAAGCTCTACGAAGAAATTCAGATTCTGGAGCACGAACTCGCCCATGAACTGCCCATCGAAATCAAAAAGGCAGTGGCACTGGGAGATCTGTCGGAAAACGCCGAATATCACATGGCAAAGCAGCGCCAGACCTTTGTGAACGCGCGCCTGGGACAACTGAAAAAGCGCATGGCCGAGCTTTCTCTGGTGAATCTGACCAACATTCCCCGCGATAAAGTGGGCTTCGGCTCCACGGTAGTGGTTTTCGACACCACCAAAGACGAAGAGATCGTCTATCGCCTGGTCACCAGCGAAGAGTCGGACGTGACCAAGGGACTGATCTCCACTACCTCTCCCATCGGCCGCGGCCTGGTGGGGAAAAAAGTGGGGGACGTAGCGATGATTGTCACCCCCAACGGTAAACGCGAATTGGAAATTCTGAAGCTCAGCACCATCCACGATGAAGCCGATGCGGCCGCGGCGGCAGCGGACGAAAACGCACAGAACCAAAAGTAAGGAACATCTCTATGACTTGGACCAGCGCGTTCGGCAGCGCTTGCGGATGGCTTCTCGATCGCATCGTGCATGGCTTGGCGCTTACCCGAATTTCACCGAATGTGCTGACCTTTATCGGTCTGCTCATCAACATCCTGGCGGCTTTCCTATTCGGCCACGCCAACGCCACCAACGGCGACTGGAAATATACCGGCCCCGACTGGATGTTTCTCTATGCCGGCATGGTGATCTTCGGCGCCGGTCTCTTCGACATGGTGGATGGCCGTGTGGCGCGCCGCACCAACCAGGTCACGGTCTTCGGCTCCTTCTTTGACTCGGTGATCGACCGCTATTCCGACGTGGTGCTGTTCTTCGGACTGCTGGTTTACTATGGCCGCGCCAATCGTTTCCGCTATGTGGTGCTTGTGGCGTTTGTCATGGTGACTTCCCTGATGGTGAGCTATACCCGTGCCCGCGCTGAAACCTTGATCGGCCAGTGTAAAGTCGGCTTCATGGAGCGCCCGGAACGTATCGTGCTGATCATCATCGGAGCGGTGTTTAACCACTGGGGAACAATGGCGCCGGCGTTGTGGGTCCTGGCCGTTTTCTCGTCCCTGACCATGATCCATCGGATCACGTATACCTACCAGTTCACCAAGAATTTGGCAGCGAACAGCTAGGAAGACTCAGTTAGATCACATCATTTCGCACTATCGCCCATGCAGGATGGGTGCCCCAGGTCCCCGCTTTTGGGACCTGGGAAAGCACAAATCTTTCCGGTCAAGGTCTTAGCAATCCACCCTCACCGCCGAGCAGCCGGGCTTCACCGGCCTCCATTGCACCAGAAACGAAGTCACGCTGCTGGATTCCATGCTCCGCATGGAGTCAAACTGACCGTTCTTCTGGCTATAAAGCAGTCCGCCCCTCTCCGTTAGCACCGCCAGCGCAGGAACTCCCTTCTCGATGGGAATCCCATATTGCTCGGCAATGTCGAGGTTCTCGTCCTTGTGTCCGATATTGATATGGACGAGCACAAAGTTGGCTTTCAGAATGGGGAGGTTTTTGGCATCGTGAAAATAGATATCGAGCACCTGGCAGTCCTCACACCAGTTTCCGCCAAAGTCCAGGAGGATGCGCTTATGGGTCGCAGCCGCGGACTTGAGCGCCGCCGCCAGGTCCGCCTTGGCCTGCGCCGGCTCCGGATAGATTTCACGGTTGGATGAGCTTGCCCTGCCCGCCGCTAGAAAGAGCAAAACGACAAATGCAAAGAGCTTGATGGTCTTCAAGGGGGAAACCTCCATTACTGCTCTCAGTGTGCCACAAACCGGAAGGGAAGGTGCCCTTACCCGCCGAAACGCCTCTAGGCACTCGACCGCGCGCGGCGCTGTTAGGGTTTTGGCACTTCTGTTCGGGATTTTTCGCCTTCTCGTTCCACCTTCACCGCAAGGGGAGTTACTCTGAAGCATGGCCATTGATCTCAAAAATCGGTTGGAATCGACGGCCTTCGTCGATCTGGCAGCCATGATGGAAGGCTATGCCCAGGCCGCTGTCGATCGGGGCAATCGCGAGTTCAAGCACAAGCTCGATTATTCCTCCGAGTCCGTCGACGCGCTCGACGATATTCTGGTGATTGTCGGCGAGACTCCCGAGCATGACTTGGATTTTGAAGTGCGGCTCTGGGGCAGCTATCTGGGAGAACTCCTGCGCCGCCGTTACACTGGCACATGGGAAATGACCCCCTACCCCGGCGGTACGGTTTCCGTTCCTGCGGTGGAAGTGCGCGGTTCCCGGCTGTTTCCGCTGATGAAGGTGTTTCGACGCCTGACCATAGGCGATGAGGAAGATCTGCACGGCTTTTTCAGTATGGTGACCGAGCGGTTGGGAAAACCGGCACAGGTGAATTGATCTGGCCCGATCGGAAACAGGCCGAGAGCACGCTTAGCTCGGTTGCTGCGCGGCAATCCGCTTCTGTGCGACAATAAGCAGTGACAAGCGTACCGGCCTGGCCTGCGCGCGGAGGATGAAACCATGGGCGATCTACTTCAACCAACACACCTGATTCTGCTGGCACTGGTTGCCTTCATTCTGTTCGGCGCCAAGCGGCTGCCGGAACTGGGCAAGGGATTAGGCGAAGGCCTGCGCGGCTTCAAGGAAGGCATCAAGGGCGTTGCCGAGCCTACGCCTCCTACGCCTCCGGTGGTGCAGCAGAATGTTGCCCCGCAGAGTGCGGCGCCGCCAGCGAACACCGCCGAAACCAAGTAGTCAGAACTGTGCGGCGCCCCGGCGCCCAGGCGCGGGGGAAGACAACGCTCGAACCCTGTCGGCTGGTCACAGTACCCGATATGCGGCAAACAACAAAGGCCTGTGCATCGCGCACAGGCCTTTGTTGTTTTGATCCCAGAAAAGGATTCCGCGACTACTTCACATCCTGCCCCGATGGATAATAACCAGTCTTGGCAATCACTTCCAGACCGGGCCGGTCCACACGAACGTCAATCTTCCGGAACTTCCCGTCGATGAACGGCTGGTGGCTCAGATAACCAAGCGTGTACTGGGTGCGGGCTTCCTCGGCGATTCTGGCATAGCTCTTCTCGATGCCGTTGGTGTTCCTCTCGGAATCCAGATAGCCGCCCGTCGCCGCCGTGTATTTGTACAAAACGTTGTCGTACATGGTGAAGGGCAGGTGGACCCGGCTCAGATAGCCCTCACCCCATCGAGCGGAATCACCCACCGCCGTACCATACACCGCGATTTTGTTGGTCTCCAGATAGCGGATAACTTCCTTCAAGGTCGCCTTGCTGCCGTACTCCTTGCCATCGGAGATGACATAGATGATGCGACGGCGTCCCTTGGGGCGCGTGGAGAGTTCCTTGGCGGCTGCCAGAATGGCGTCGTTCAGCGTGTGAATCTCTTTCGGGATGGTCTGGAAGGCGGTGCCGCCTGCCGAGCCTCCCGGATTCAGGGTAGGGTCAGCGCAGTTGCCGTTGGTGTGGATGTTGCAGCCCACCAGGGCGCCGCTGTTGAAGGGCACCATCACTTCAGTCCCGGTCTCCCGGGTCAGCGCCAGCACGGCCGGCAGACGCCCGCTCTGCGCACCGGTAAAGCCCGTCCGCTCCTGTGCCCCATGGTTGTAGGAAAAGACCGAAACCTCGTCGTACGGAGTGAGCGCGCCCTGAATGGCTCCCAGAGAATTGTTTACCTTGGCCATGACGTCCGCGGTCAGGCTTTGATCGATGACGAAGGCGATGGAGAGCGGGAAGGAATCGGTGGTAAACAGCTTCAAAGGCTCCCGCGAGTCGTTCTCATAGACCTTGAAGTCGCGATAGGTGAGGCCTGCAACCAGGTTCCCTTTGCTGTCCTTCACCGTGACGGGCACTTCGACGAAGTTGACGTTGACCACATAGCGGGCGGTCGAGGCAACGCCTTCACCGGACGCGGGGATCTCGGGTGGAGCGGTCTGAATCTCGTCTTTGGGTTGGGCAACGATGCTCTGGCTGCTCGAAGAGGTCGAGCCGCCCGGAGCCTGTTGCTGGCCCGGCGTCGTCGACGACGACGTCGCTGAGGCGGGCTCATCTCCTGCGCCCAGACCGGGAGTGATGGGGCCGCTGGTGCCGGTCAGAAGCGGACGCGTCTGGGGTGCGGGAGCATCGGGCACCGCCGGCTGCTGTTGCTGGGCCAGAGCCACAGTTGTCGAAACCGAGCCCAAATTCAGTACCGTCGCCATCATCAATGTGGACAAACCGAGCTTCAAGATATTCCGTCCTCCCCTACCGTGCATCCTGCTGGAACTAGTAAACAACCAATTGCGGTCAGCAAACAAGCAGGAGAAACAATCATCCGTTCCTCTTGCTCCTGCTCGCTGTCCCCTTTTGATCTGTCCACCAAACCCCACAAAACTACTCTGAACCGCCCAGCAGGGCCGCATTCGTCAGACTATCAGACGCACCAGCAACGCGCAGGTTGCGCTCTCCGCCTCGATAAGGGCAAACGCATGAAGTTCCTGAAGTAGTGCTTTAGGAACTTTCGTAAGGGCACGACTTTAGTCGTGCCGCAAATGAGCAGGAAAGCTCAGGGCTTTAGCCACTGAGGGAAGGTTTGAAGCCGACCAAAACCTTCCCTCAGAGGCTAAAGCCGACGCGATTGGGACTTCGCAATCGGCACGGCTGAACAGGCTACGGAAAAACTCAATTTTGCCATTAGTTATGAAGGGGCATGGCTTTAGCCGTGCCGATAAGGTCAATCAGATCAGCGTTGGCTTTAGCCATCGAGGGATGTATTTCAGGATTTTTGGCGAAATACAGCCTTTTTCCGCACCCTGTGAAGCCGTGCCCTTTCAAAGCATTTCAAGAATCCAAGGCAATTGCCCTGGCGCTTCTTCAAGCCGCACCCAACTCCCACTGACCTGCTTG
>Ga0302320_10002269_pt1 | contig 45641 bp, 33 predicted proteins | sample Bog_T0_3_FD_202130 | JGI IMG/M metagenome (GOLD analysis project Ga0302320, IMG submission 202130) | Peat permafrost microbial communities from Stordalen Mire near Abisko, Sweden - Bog_T0_3 | ecosystem: Environmental > Terrestrial > Soil > Wetlands > Peat | place: Sweden: Abisko, Stordalen Mire...
TGGAGGAAGTTCTGGGCAGGAGTTACGTAGCGAACTCCCTCCCAGGCGAAAAAGAAAAAGCTCTTGTTTCTGCCGTCGTAGACCTTGGGAATCATGAGGGGCCCACCGACGGAGACGCCATACTGGTTCTGATTCAGCACCTGGCGCTTCGCATCAAAGGTGTTGCGGGCGTCGAAGTCGGTATTGCGGGCATATTCCCAAGCGGAACCGTGAATCGCATTGGATCCGGACTTGGTGACCACATTAATCACACCACCCGACACGCCCCCGAATTCCGCCAGGTCCTGGTGGGTGCTGACCTTGAACTCGGCAATGGCGTCAATAATGGGCGGAACCAGGTAATTGCCCAGGGTGTCGTCATTATTGGCCGTTCCATCCATCAGGTAGAGGTTGCTGCGGTTCGATTGCCCGTCGATTCCTGGAAACGAGAAACCGCTATTGTAGATGAACGGCGAGTTGTTGCCGCTGACCGGGTCGCCGCCCTGGCTGTCGTTGATGGGCGAGGCGCCGGCGGACAGCGTCAGGAGCTCGGTGAAGTTCCTGCCGTTCAAGGGCAGGCTATTAACAAATTGTTGCGTCACGACGGTACCCAGCTCGGAGGTGGAAGTCTGCAGGGCATCGCCTTTGGCGACGACGTCGACAGTCTGGCTTACCGTACCGACGGCCAGGGTGAAATCAATGCGTGCCACCTGTTCCACATCAAGGACAATATTGCTTTGGCGAGCAATCTTGAATCCGTCCTTGCGGATCTCCAGGTCGTATTTCCCCGGCAAAAGGAAAGGAATCGTGTAAATGCCTTCTGCGTTGGTAGTCGATTCCCTGCTCACCCCTGTCTGGGCATTCCTGGCCGTGGCAATTGCGCCCGGGATGGCAGCGCCGGTAGAGTCTGTCACCTCCCCGGTAACCTGTGTTGTAGCAGTCTGGCCAAACGCCAGACAGGTGCTGAGTAGCAGCAATCCTGATAACAAGAGAACACGAGTCTTCATTTGGGTTGCCCCCTCCCTCTAAACTTTAAAATCGTCGATCACCAACCGACCCAGCTACACAGACCCCCACCGCGCCACCATCTTCGGTAAACGCCCAACGCAAGCGAAGCAATGCCCCAAGCCTCAAAAGGAGACTCAAGACCAGTCTTATTCAATTATTAGTCAGGCCCATTGCCAAATTAATCGTTTAACAACGATTGCGCCATCTTATTTACACTTGCCGCTTTGGCTTGTCAAGAAAAATGTTTGAAATAATTACTCTTATTCTCCGACATTATAAGAATGCCTGCCACAGCTAAAGGTTTGTACCAATTTGATAGTAGAAATATTTTCCAGAGGCAGCGCCGCAGCGTTAGGCCTCGTTGAAAAATAGTGGAATGGCAACTTCTCCACCTCTAATAGCTGTGGGCATCCTGACGTCCCCGTCCACTTATTTCCTCGAAGGGATCTCTTTCGACCCGCCCCGAAAGTATGTTTAAATACCAATAAAATGTTAAGATTAGCGATTTTATTGACTTGGCCATTCTTGGGCGCACAAACATTCGGTGGTGTGGGTCAATTCAATTGTGGGTGGTCGATCGAAGGGTACCAGGGCTTCGTCCAAATCCGGGACAGGACCGTTTTCTCTTTATCAAGTTGCATCGATGAGGACGGAATCCGACCTGCCAACGATGCCTTTTCCACCTAAAACGAAGCGTGTACCAGGCGCGTGAGGCCGACCGGCTTTGCGCATAGCCGGATGCAACTAATGCAAAACCATTTGATCAAAGCTCCTGGTTAAAACTACTCCTTTACGGGCAAATCTAATCGGTTCATCTTGTGTTAAGGGCAATCGTTTCTTAGACTTTGTTGACCACTGTGTTATCAATCAGAGTGATCTATTGGAGGCTGATTTATTGTCATCCTATTCCACCTCAACCAGAATACAGCTCAAGGGCGGAAGAGTGATTGAGAGTTTACCTTGATCAACCACTCGCTGCCTGGTGTTCACTTCATTCGCTGAGACCGTTTCTGTGGCCTGGCTGCCCAGCCTTGGATCCGACAGCACTAAATCCTGCGGATCCTTTGTCCAATTTGCCAAAACGACTCCTAACCGACCTTGGGGGCTTTGCCACGCGGAGTGAAAAACCGCTGGAATATCATGGACTTTGCCATTGCTCTCCCAATGGATGGTTTTGATTTCCGGAGCGTTTGAGGGCCGCTGCATCCGCCCGAAAACCAGATAGTCTCGTCCCTTACCGCGGCGCAGGGCGAGCGCGTTGCGGAGCATGGCGATGGAATCCTCGTCGCTGCCCACGGATGAGGACCAAAGGGACCACCAAGCGTCCGTATCGCCACGGTTGAGCAATGAGCCGTCGCCGGTCAGGAGGGCGCCGGGAATTTCTCCCATGATGAGGTTGTAGGCGCTGCGTATTTGCAAATGATAGGGCGTGGGGGCCACACCAAACCCGCCCTGAATAATCAGGAACTCGTGGTAAAGAAAGGAGTAAAGCGGGAAAAAAAGCGTTCCGTGGTCGCTATGGCCCGGCGGGGCGATGCGCTGGTCACAGACGTGAAAGTTAGGCATAAAGAGTTCATTCGGCGGGGATTCCACAGAAAAGGCGATGCGGCGTTTTCCATCGCTCTCGCTTGTTTGGCGGGCGGCGATATTCCGGAAGCCATCCAGCATGGCCTGCATGGCCTCATTCATCCATTTCCCCGGACCGACAGGATGTCCATGGTCGCTCGCAAAGCACGGAAATGTGGAACAGGCGGCATTCTGGTCGAGGAATTGTATCCAATCCAGTCCGTCATCAATCAGCCTTTGGACAAGACTTTCAGCCATTTCCCGGGTCTTCGCCACGCCCAGACAACCGGCAAAGCTCGGCCGCCAGGTTTGGTCCCAGTTTTCCGGCCACGCCCGCTGATCATAGGTCCGGCAGACCGTTTTATCGCCCTGGTGATCGGCATAGTACTTGTTGCCGTCGTACCCGGACCAAAAATGGCCGGTGACCCAGCGCGTGCCATTGCAATAGCTGCCCACGTGCCAGCCCTTCGCCCGGGCCAGCTCGGAAAACTCGTGCAGAGACTCGTCACCACCCACTGGAGGGAAGCAATCCGGATAGACCCATGGCCCGGGGCGCTCCCAGGACATCACCACTGGTACCACGGGCGCGGCAAGCCGCTCGGAGACCTTTTCAAGTAAGGGAACAAGCTTGGGATAAGGAAGAAACTCCTTGTTCGGCTCGGTGGGACCCGCGTCCACCTGGCCCTGCATTCTGACAATAATGTGGGGTGGTGAATCGAGTAACCAGTCAGGAACATCGGTTCGTTTGTGGAGCGGCGTTGTCGCCCATCGTTGCTTCAGGGACCAGTCACGATAGATCCCCGCGGCGTCATACCAGTCACCCTTAAAAGCTTGCAGGACAATATCATAGCCCAAATCACGGTCGCCGTTTGAGGGCCAGTCGCCCACGTGGGATATCCCCAGCCGCAGCCCACCTGCCCGGGAATGAACGGGCTTGATGAGCTTGATCGCGCCGGAGTCATCCTGGCAGCCGATGTAGATTCCCGCCCGGTCATTATAATAGGCCAGAAACTGCGCAAAGGTGAGGCCGGGGTAATGATGGGTATCGAAATTCTCCGGCCTGAACTGCCAGGCATGGGGGCTGTCGGGCTCAAGATCTCCTGGACCGGGAGCTTTAACAAAACGCCCGGTGGTGAGGGGCTGGAGGAGCGCCTCCGTCCCTGGCGTCCCGCCTAAATGATAAGAAGCAATGACAAAGGGGAACTGGGCATCGGTTATGGCGATGCCCGCGCGATTGCGGACGGAGAGGGACCAGTGGCTTAGAGGTTCATTCTCGGCCATACGGACTTTCACGGTGACGCCGAGATCGAACCCTCCCAACCCTGAAAAGTCGGCCGTGAGCGTATTCCCTGTAAATTTAATGTCTACTTTACGGGCGCTCGTGGAATCGATCTGCCTGAATTCGCGCCCCGGGGTGAGATACTGGATGACAAATACGGGCAAACCATCGCTCGGAACGACGAACTCCTGGCCCGGCGCGGCATTCGCCCGAAATGACAGCAGCCGCGCGTTCTTGCGGTCAAACTCCAGTTTGTGGTTGGAGTTCCCAAGCAGGATGTTGTCATTCGCGCCGCCCGCCGGTGCCGGTGTTTCGCTCACCGCAGCCCAATCCGGCAAACATCCCTTGGCGAATACGTTCCACGCCCGCCGGGCTCCCAGCAGCATGGGCGACCAGAGCACTGTCCTTCTTGTCATCATTCCTCCCCTTCTAAAAGCGCGTCTCTAAGGTTTCATCCAGGCGTTGCGCGTCATCCAATCGAATACCGGCAGCAGCCATTGGTCCCTCGTCATGAAAACAAATCCGTGGTCGCCCTTCGGAAAGATCATCATCTCCACTGGCACCTTGTGATTCCGCAATGCTTCAAAGAAGGTCACGCTGTTATCGACATCCACCATGTGGTCGTCGGAGGCGTGCAGAAGGATCGCCGGAGGAGTCTTATCTGTCACTTGCAGTTCGTTTGAAAATAGCCGAGCCAGCTCGTCTGGCGGATTGGGCCCTAATAACGCTTCGCGCGATCCTTTGTGCGCGATGCTGCCCGTCATGGTGATGACCGGGTAGACCAGAACCATAAAATCCGGGCGCAAGTCCAATTTATTGTCGTTCGGAACATAGGACTTCGAGAAGTGCGTGCCGACTGTCGCCGCCAGGTGGCCGCCGGCTGAAAATCCCATCACCCCAACCTTGCAAGGATCAATGTTCCATTCGGAAGCATGCCCGCGCACCAACCTGATGGCCTGCTGTGCGTCCTGAAGTGGGCCGATTGATGGGTCGAGCATGATGGCTGGGTCCGGCAAGCGGTATTTCAACACGAACGCTGCCACCCCCCGGTCCTGAAGCAATTGGGCCAGGGTGGTCATTTCCGCCGCCGAACCCTCCATGACGTACCCGCCCCCCGGAATGATGATCACGCTGGTGCCAATCGACTTGACCGGAGCCGGAAGGTATGCGGTAAGGGTGGGTCTTGAGATTTTTTCGGCAAACGGCCACCCAAACAGCCAAGTCTGCTTTTCCTCATCGGGCGTTGGCTTTGAATTCGGAATCGCCCCTTCATAGAGTGGCATGGTCCAAGGAGCCTTTGGCATCGCAACATCCCACCCGGGCGGAACACTCGTCTGTGCCGGGGCAACCTTAGGCTGCTGACCCAGGAGCAACCCGGCTGACATTAAAATTGCCACGTGCAAGGCGGCGATGGATTTACGCATAAGGAATGTTCCTTTGAAAGCGAATGGCTTGAATTTGAAGCTCTTAGCGTAACTAAACGATTCATTAAGGACGGCTGCATAACAGGCTTGGCCCCGAAGAAAAACTTCCAGATGCCTGTTTACAACCCTTTTTTATGCCTGTATCATCCCGAGCAACATGAGTTCTTAGCATTTCTACACCGGGCTGTCAATCATGTTATAATCGTTTAGATTTCACCAAAGGAACCCGGCTTGTATACGATACGTGACATAGCAAGACTGGCCCAAGTTTCCACCGCCACGGTCTCGTACGTGATCAATGGGAAGGGAAGGGTCAGCGAACCCCTGAAACGGCGCGTTCTGGATGCCATGACGGCGCTGGATTACCACCCCGACCAGGTGGCCCGCAGCTTGAAAACCCGCCGTACCCGCGTCCTGGGGGTGGTCATCCCGGATGTCTCCAATCCTTTCTTTGCGGAAGTGATGCGGGGGATTGAAGACGAGGCTCGCAAATTCGGTTATTCTGTTATCTTCTGCAACACCAACGAAGATCCCGAGTTGGAACGGAAACATCTTGCCACGCTGTTCGCCCGCCGCGTCGATGGCGTGCTTCTCTCGTCCAACCACATTCGGCAGGGAGAGCTCCACAATGTGAAGCGGCGGTTTCCCATGGTCTTCTTTGACCGCACACCTCCGGCGTTTTCCGGCACTGCTGTGGTGACGGACAACTTCGGTGCATCCAGGGAGGCGATCCGCCATCTGATTGAGCTTGGCCATTCACGAATCGCCATCATCAGCGGGTCACAAGACTTGTCCGTTGCCAACGCCCGTTTGGAGGGTTTCCGCAGCGCCCTGCAGGAGGCAAACATTCCACTTCCCAGCGAGTACCTCAAATTCGGCGATTTCTTTCAATTGGAGAACGGCTACCGCCACGGCAGTGAATTGATGCGGCTTCCCACCCCGCCAACTGCAATTTTTTGCTGCAACAACAAGTTGACGCTTGGCTTGATGCGGGCACTTTGCGAACTGAGCATACCGTGCCCGGAGCGGGTAAGCGTCCTGGCATTTGATGATTTCGAATGGGTCGCGAGCTTTCGGCCTCACCTCACATCCGTGGCGCAGCCCACCTATCTGATGGGTAAAACCGCCACTGAAATACTAATTCGAAGACTTCAGCAGGACGGGAACCAGGACGAAAAGATCGAAGAGCAGGTTGTAGTGCTCCCCAATGAACTTCGCATCCGCGAGTCAACCGCTCCGCCTTTTGGCGCCATGCGCGATGCAGGCCCTTTCGGCAATTAATTCTATGATAACCGCATGAGAGCGGCATGGCCTCGGAGTGGAAGCTCATTTCCTGCAGCAACGCTAAAATCACCAATTTCAAGTCACAAGGGTGGGATCCATATAACCCTCAAGGTAAGGACTGTGCGCTTTCCTGAAAATTCAACGGGCATGAAGACTCACCGTATTAAGCTATTGTGTAATATATAGCGTATATCTTAATTGAGAACCTCTGGTCTGCTATCATCCAATTGCTGGCGAAACCTGTCACTTCCCATTAAGGAAAATCTTTGTACACGATCCGTGATATAGCGAGGCTCGCCCAGGTTTCCACTGCCACCGTTTCATATGTGATGAATGGCAAGGGACGGGTTAGCGAACCGTTAAAACGCCGCGTATTGGATGCCATGAACGCTTTGGATTACCATCCTGACCAGGTGGCCCGCAGCTTGAAAGTCCGCCGGACCTGCGTTATCGGCGTGGTAATTCCGGACGTTTCCAATCCATTCTACGCCGAAGTAATGAGGGGGATTGAAGATGAGTCCCGCGCAGCTGGTTATTCGGTGATTTTCTGCAATACGAATGAGGACCGCGATTTGGAGCGCCAATACCTGAGCACCCTGATCGCGCGCCGCGTTGATGGAGTACTCATCGCTTCCGACACCGTGAACCTGGGTGAACATCGGTTTGCCAAGCAACGTATTCCAATGGTTTTTTTCGACCGGACTCCACCCTCCTTTTCTGGCGCTGCGGTGGTGACAGATAATTTGGAAGCTTCCCGCGTGGCCACCCGCCATCTGATAAGTTTGGGGCATACGCGCATTGCAATTATTGCCGGCTGGAAAGAATTGTCGGTTTCCATGATACGTTTGGCGGGTTTTCGTGAAGCTCTCCAGGAGGCGGGGTTGGCCCTTCCGGAGCAGTACGTAAAACTCGGCGATGTCCTTAAACTGGAGAGTGGATACCGCAAGGGCCGCGAGCTCATGATGCTTCCGACGCCACCGACAGCAATTTTTTGCTGCAACAACAGGATTACTCTTGGCCTGATGCGGGCATTGGGAGAGTTCAAAATCCCTTGCCCGGAAAAAGTAAGTGTCCTAGCCTTCGACGATTTTGAATGGATATCAAGTTTTCGTCCACACTTGACCTCCGTAGCTCAGCCGACACATCTCATGGGTAAATGTGCAGCGGAAATACTTGTCAAATTGATGAAAAAAACTCCGGACGATCCTGAAGACTCCGTAAAACAAGTTATCGTGCTCCCCAATGAACTCCGCATCCGGGAGTCAACGGCCCGCTTTATTGCACCCTAACCGCGACAAATATCTGCGACGCCAGGCAGAGGCCGGCACGATTTGTTTCCCATGCCCCGGCGTTTGAAGACGGCCGCTTCCATGGCTCATCCCCAGGTGGCCGCACATACGACTGAAAGCCCTTGGAAGGAAGCTAAGGGCCGGACTCTTTCTGCGATCTGTCAGCCGAATTCCAACGCTGCGCCAGTCCTCACAAGGGCCAAACTGAGGCAATCAGCCCTGCCCAAGACACTACCCACGTCGCAAAGGCGTTGGGTGAGTCGGGGAAGGAAGCACTAAAGAATTTAAGTTGAATTGAGTTGATTGGTGGGCCTGGGTAGAGTTGAACTACCGACCTCACCCTTATCAGGGGTGCGCTCTAGCCAACTGAGCTACAGGCCCAATCTGCATCACCGTGGTCGGGAGCGCACAGAAGCGCGCATCACCTTGGTGCGAGAATTACCAGTATAGGCAGCCCCTCAAAAACACGCAAGAGGAAAACTCGGAAAAACAGTCATCGGTTTTCAGTCGGCAGTATTCGGACGGCAGGAGACAGGAACTGGTTCTCGGTTGTTGGTTGTCGGCCATCCGTGATCGGTTGCGTGAAAGAACTGGCCATAGGAATCGAAATCTGATAACTGAAACCTGATGACTGAGAACTGACGACTGACGACTGATGACTGAAGACTGAAGACTGATAACTGTCCGACGCCCCCCCCCCGCCGTGGCCTTTTGGTGGCCAGTGTGGTACAAAAGGGAGAGTGGGCTATTGTGGGCTTTGCTACTGAGACCATAAACTAAAATGAGCGCTTGTGCGCCGAGGAATGCGACTGATGTCGAACGTTCGTAAAGATGTTCTTCCCAATGGGCTGACGATTGTCACTGAATCCATGTCGTCGGTCAGGTCTGTCTCTGTGGGGATGTGGCTGCGCACGGGCGCGCGCCAGGAGAGCGTCGCAGATAATGGCATCTCGCACTTCATTGAGCACATGCTCTTCAAGGGAACCCAGCATCGCAGCGCGGAAGACATCGCTCGCGCGGCCGATTCCATTGGCGGACACCTGGATGCCTTCACCGCCAAGGAGACCACCAATTATTCCATCAAGGTCCTGGATGAGCATCTGCCCAAGGCATTTGACATCCTTTCGGACCTGGTGAAGAACCCGCTTTTTGAGCCTGACCACATCAAGAACGAAAGCCGCGTCATCCAGGAAGAGATTAAGATGGTGGAAGACACTCCTGATGACCTTGTGCACGAACTCTTTACCCAAACATATTGGCGCGGCCACGCACTGGGCCGCCCGATTCTGGGCACCCGCCGCACCGTGCGCGGATTTGACCGCAAACGGCTGCTCAGCTCCTTCCGGCGGCACTACGCCCCGAACAACCTGCTGATCTCCGCCGCGGGACACATCAAGCACTCCCAGATCGTCGATCTGGTGGAGAAGGAATTCGGCAGTCTTCCTTCCGGCCCCGCCATCAAGAGCGGCCCGGTCCCCGTTGCCCATCCTCATCTCCAGGTGCGGCACAAGAAGGATCTGGAGCAGGTCCACCTGTGCGTGGGCTCGCCCTCCTACCCGCAACCGCACAAGAACCGCTTCCCCGCCTATATTCTGAATTCGGTTCTGGGCGGAGGCATGAGTTCGCATCTGTTCCAGAACATCCGCGAAAAGCGCGGGTTGGCGTACTCGGTTTTCTCCAGCCTCAGCAGCTTTCACGATGCGGGCTTCCTGAGTGTCTATGCCGGAACGTCAGCGGACAAGGCGCGACAGGTCATTGACCTGGTCCTCAAGGAATTTTGCGAGTTGAAGTCAACACCCATCAGCCAGGAAGAGCTTCAGCGCGCCAAGGCCTACCTGAAAGGCAGCCTGCTGCTAAGCCTGGAGTCCTCCTCCAGCCGCATGGGAAATGTGGCGCGGCAGGAGATGTATTTTGGACGTTACATCACCCTGGATGAAATCTCGCAAAGCGTCGACGCCGTTACCGCGGAGCAAGTGCAGGGCGTGGCGCAGGAGTTCTTTCAGCCGGAACGGCTTGCCGTAACCGTCCTGGGACCGGTCAATGGCCTCAAGCTCAAACGTTCCGACTTCGGTTGCTGACCCGCAAATTTTTTCGCTCCGAAAACATTCCTCAAAGCATCTTAGTCAAGTGGGTGGAAGAGGACCTTCCACCCGGCCTCCTGGCCATGGAGTCTCATGCACAAAGGAGAAACGGTGGATGTTTCTCAAGTGACTCCACCATCAAATGCCAGGTTTAGGCCAAAACTTTGACATGAGGTGCGAACATGCGCGCTAAACTTCTGCTGCTTCTGGTTCTGGGGCTTCCGGTATTGCTGTGCGGCCAAACCCCAAGAGAAGCCCCCCCTCAAGCTGTTGAGCGGATTGCCAGGGAAGTCCGGCACCAGCTGATCATGCTTCCTTATCTGGATGTCTTTGACAACATCACCTTCAACGTTACGGGATACAACGTGACGCTGAAGGGCCAGGTTAGCAACCCAACACGTAAGAAGGAAGCCGAGCGCGCCGTAAAGCAAATTGAAGGCGTGGAAAACGTCGATAACCAGATTGAAGTGCTTCCCACCTCCAGCATTGACGACGAACTGCGGCTTCGGCTCTACCGCGCCATCTATGGGTTCGGGCCGCTGGAGAAATACGCCATGCCCGTGATCAAACCGATTCGGATTATCGTCAAAAGCGGCAACGTCACGCTGGAAGGGGTGGTGGACAACAACGCGGACAAGGACATGGCGGGCATTCGCGCCAACGGTGTCTCCGGCGCCTTTTCCGTCACCAATAACCTGGTTGTGGCGCCAGATAAATAAGTATCCCCCGGCAGAGCCGGGGGATCTCCCAACGGACCAGGTTTAGCCGGGGTTTCTCACCAGTTTCGCTGATGCCGGTTTGGGGTTTCTATCGCTGGCAAACGGAGCGAAGCTTTGATGGAGTGCGTGCAGCTTGCTGCCGCACTCCATCAAAGCTTCGCTCCGTGTCCCCGAACAGTTTGTTCTCAATGAGGTGCGGGAGAATTAACGGCATGGTCCCGTAAAGGCTCTGCTTAGGTTCCACCTTTCCAAAAGGTGGTGAGAAACCAGGCTTTGGGAAGACGAAAATCAAGGGGCAGGCGGATTTTCTCTCCCGGGGTTTTGCTTTTCCGATTTTTCGCGATCCGGCCTATAATCACTCTTAACTTTAATGGGCGGGAATCGAAGAATGAGGATGGTAAAAGGGAACGGGAAATCACGCGAGGGTGGAAGTTTACGCCCAAATGTTCACTTCCACCCCCCTGAAAACAGCTTTGGTTACGCTTTCCCCTGTTCCCTGTCCCCTGTCCCCTGTACCCTCCCCCTGGTCACACGTCACACATCACAGGTCACATCGCTGGAGGCCGCATGAGCCTGCGCGTCTGCGTCCTGGGCAGTGGCAGCAAGGGCAATTCCACGCTCGTGGCCACGGAGAAAACCCGCATCCTGGTTGACGCCGGCTTCAATCGCCGCGAAACCTATGCCCGGCTTGATTCCATTGGCGAACGCACCGACGGGTTTGACGCCATCCTGGTTTCGCATGAGCACATTGACCACGTGAACGGCCTGCGCCTGCTGGCAATCGATTGGCAGGCGCCGATCTGCATCACGCGCGCTACGCACGCCGTCTTGAAATGGGACCCCAAGCTCTGTGCCTTTGAGTTCACTGTGCCGGGCCAGAAGTTTGTGATCGGTGATATTGAAATCACGCCCTTCTCCATTCCCCACGACGCCACGGACCCTGTTGCCTTCACGCTGGAATCCCAGGGCATCAAAGTGGCCGTGGTCACTGACCTGGGTTACGTTCACGAAGTTGCCAAGCAACGGGTAAAAGATTGTCATTGCCTGGTCATGGAGTCGAATCACGATCTGGACATGCTGAAGGTGGGGCCCTATCCGTGGCACATCAAGCAACGCGTGATGAGCCGCCACGGGCACCTTTCAAACATGGCGACGGCGGGATTTCTAACCGAAGATTTTGATGGCTCCGCCCAGGTGCTGGTGCTTGCCCACCTGAGCGAAACCAACAATCACCCGGAAATCGCCCGCATTACGGCGGAGCAGGCTCTGGCCGGGCGCACCGGCGGCGAGCGCACGGAACTGCATGTGGCCAGCCAATCCAAACCCACTCAAGTCTTCCAATTCGGATGATGCTCTTGCACGCTTCAATCTCAATCCCCAAGGTAAGAAATCATGGAAAGCATGACCTCGCTTGAACGCACCCTGGCAGTGCTTGATCACAAGATCCCCGATCGCGTCCCGGTTGCCCTGCACAATTTCCTGATGGCCGCGCGAATGATCGGCGCGGATTTTGGAGAAGTGATGCAATCCGGGGAGCTGCTGGCGGAAGCTCAGCTCGCCGCCTGGCGGGAGTTTGGCCACGATGTAATCATGCATGAGAATGGCGTCTGCGCGGAGGCGGAGGCGCTGGGCTGCGAGATCCACTATCAGCACGATTCCGCCCCCCACGTGAAGGAGACCGTCCTCAAATCCCTCGACGATGTCAGCAAGCTCCGGGTTCCCGACCCCGAAAAGACGTTCCCCCTGAACGAGCTCCTGAAGGCGACTCGCATCCTGGTGAAGGAGACCAAAGGGAAGGTCTTCATCATGGGGCGCGCGGATCAGGGTCCGGTGGCCCTGGCGCTGGCGCTCTTCGGGCCGGAAAATTTTCTGCTGGCGGCGGGCGATGAAACTCTGCGGCCCCGGATTTTGGAACTGCTAGACTTTACCTCGCGCATGAATGTTGCTTACGGCGAGGCTCAACGGCGCGCCGGGGCCCATGGCAGCAGCATCGGCTCCGTGGGCACCAGCCTGATTTCACCCCAGATGTATACGGAACTGGAACTGCCCGGAGACAAGAAGTTTTGTGACGCCATGCGCGGGGTGGGATGCCGGAGCTTCGTCCACTCGTGCGGCAATGAAACCAGAATGCTTCCCCGCCTGATCAGCTCCGGCGCCGACTGCCTCGAACTCGACCCGCTGACGAACCCCAAGATCTGCAAGGAAACGACCCAGGGAAAAGTGAGCGTGCTGGGCATGCTCGACCCGCACGGCGTGCTGCGCCGCGGCACGGTGGAGGAGGTCCGCAACCACACTTTGGACATCATGCGGATCATGGCTCCCCACGGCGGCTTCCTGATGGGCCCGGGGTGCAGCCTGCCGCCGGAGACTCCTGCGCAATCGATTCATGCCGTCATGGAGTGCGCAAAAACCGCCGGGGTTTATGCCCCGGACGGCTCCCTGCCCGGGTTGAACTCTTAGCGCATGTGAAGGGTTTGAAGCCGCAGTTAGTTTGCGTGATGTCCGCCGTAGGGTATCCGGCGGTGGTCATCCACCGTGGGACTGGGCTTTAGGCCGGAACTTTCCGCCCTGAAGGGCGGCTCTACAAGCGCAATTTATCAACCGGTTGCTCTGCCACAGAATTCCTACCTGTAGCCTCTTTTATGTTGACAAGCTGAATAGCCGCAGTATACTAGCCATAGCCGATGCGTGGCGAAAGGCCGACGCGCCGGTGTTGCGGCTGCATGCGGTTTGGAAACATCCGGGGACCTGTAACCACCCTGACGCACATTGCGCATCCCTTCCTGATTCAGGAGGGGGCCCCCGGTTGCGAACCAAGCGAGCGAAATGAGCTGATGAAAATGCCCGAGGAAGCCGCGATATCTATGAAAAGAAATGGTCTTGGCGGAAATCCGAAGTAACACACCATAAACGACGTGCGGAGTTCTGGAGATGGAGACGCCTGAGGAAAAGGAATTATACCCTTGCCGGGATATCCCGAGATGTTATTGAAAACAAAGGAAGAGAAAAGTCACGGATTGATGCATCCGGCGATATTGATGAAAACAAACAACTTACTTTGTCCTACCGCGATATGCATGAAAATAAAGCAGCTTACGCCAAATCCGGCTTGAATCCACGGCCGGGCGCAGAATTGGGGGCGATCACGATGCAACGCCTCATGGGAGCGATGGCTTTGTCGGGCTCGTTCAGACCCAGGGAGTACGCTGTCCCCAAGGATCCCCACGCCTCAAGGTTATTCGGTTCAGCCTGCGTCCGAGCGGTGGCGTACCGCACCAACCCCTGCCAGTCTCTGGCGCTCTGATAGGCACTGGCGCGGTCAACACGGTAACCTTGCACGCGGGCAAACGCTCCCAATTAGGAAAAGATCGAGAACGAAAAAAGGAACGCGGAAAGAGTTGGCCACTGCATCATAAGGTTTGGAAGGTGTCCTTGCGTAAGTTTGGTTCCGTCGTCGTTCTGATGATTTCCCGACCGGGCTAATTCGGGGTTGGAGCCGGCTCAGTGGCGCCGCGATGGCAGGTCCAGCAGGTCACGCGCCGGTCGCCGCCAAAGTTATCCTTCCACTGAACGGTGCTTTTCATGGGAGAACCCAGCAGGTCGTTCATGTTGCTGTCCGACCCGATGGTGAAGTGGTATTTGCGGAATTCCTCGCCGATGTCATAGACCACGCGGATCGTGATAGTGATGTTTGCCCCCTGCTGCTCAATCTTGACGCGGCGGTTGCTGGCCGGCGGGCCGGAAACATGGCTCTTCTCGGGGTTCCAACGCCAGATGCCGGAAAGGTTTGGGGGGGAGGTTTGCGCGATGGCCTGAATGGCGCTCAGTGCTGCCAAAGCCAGCAGCAAACAGACAAGCCTCGCCCTGGGACGAACAGGGTTCTTCATCGGCGCCTCCCGGGCGGGTTCGACTCGCCTTCAATGCAGGGGTCGTGAAGTTGGAGGGAGGACGAGGTCAATCATCCTCCCGATCTTTAAAATATTCAGGGCGATTAGTTGTGCGCGGGCGCTACCGGCGGCTTTGATTCAGGATCGGTGGAGCCGCGATGGCAGGTCCAGCAAGTCACGCGATGGTTGCCGCCAAAGTTATCCTTGTTGATCCCCATCGCCATGATCAACATCTTGCGCGCGGTCTGCTTCTCAGGCTTGTCGTCCCTGTCAAAAGCCCCTTCGACGTGGCAGAAGCTGCACTTTACGCCCAACGCATCCTTGAAAGCGTGCATAACTTCCATCAGGTGCGGAGCAGGCATGTCCTTGAGCACCTGAATGTTTTTGTAGACTTCTCCCGCCGTCTTGGGGGCCTCGGTGGAATCCTGCGAAAACGCCGGGATTGCCCAAAACACCGTCAAGACCAGTAACAGAAAACAGAACTTCCCAATGGGGTGAGCGAATTTTCTCATCGACGCCTCCTGAGCGGACGTGACCTTCATAGGTTTGTTAGTGCGTGGCCCAATTTTTGAACGAAATCAAATCCTAACACTGATTGCCCACTGGCGCACGAGGAAAGGCAATTAAGAATTAAGAATTGGGCTCGGACAGTTGATCACCGTTTCTTTGTGGCTCGATTTACGAAGTCGATTTTCGATTGACCCGCTCCGGTGCTTTGCCGACTTTCAATTTTCGAGTTTCGATTTTCGATCTCCACAGTCCTCAATCGCAAATCGGCCGTTACAAATCGACAATCAAAAATACGCATTTCGCTGGCTACGGAATTGCTTTAATATCTTTTCGCAATGTGAGAAAAGCGTGAGGGGGAGGCAACCATGTCCTATCCAAAACCCAGCCGACGCTCATGGGCAGAACCGTGGAAGATCAAGATGGTCGAGCCCATCCGCATGACCACGGCAGCCGAGCGGGAAAAAAGCATGGCGGAAGCAGGCTTCAATACGTTCCTGCTGCGCTCCGAGGACGTTTACATTGACCTTTTGACCGATAGCGGCACCAATGCCATGAGTGACCGCCAATGGGCGGGCATGATGCTGGGCGATGAAGCCTACGCCGGCAGCAGGAACTTTTACAACCTATGGGAAGCCGTCACGAAACATTACGGCTATAAATACCTCGTTCCCACACACCAGGGCCGCGCCGCAGAGCACATTTTGTCGCAGATCATGATTAAATCGGGCGACATAATTCCGGGCAATATGTACTTCACCACCACGCGCCTGCACCAGGAATTGGCCGGGGGAACTTTTGTCGACGTGATCGTCGATGAAGCCCATGACCCCTCAAATGAAGCCCCATTTAAGGGGAATGTATCCATTGCCAAGCTCAAACGCGTCATCGAGGAAGCCGGGCCGGGAAAGATTCCGTATGTCTGTGTCGCCGGCCCCGTAAATATGGCGGGCGGACAGCCGCAGTCCATGGAGAACATGCGGGCCGTTCACGACATCTGCCGGCAGCACAAGATCCCCCTGGTACTTGACGCCACGCGCGCCATTGAGAACGCTTACTTCATTCAGCAGCGCGAGCCGGGATATCAATCCAAGAGCGTGGCTGAAATTCTAAAGGAATACTGCTCCTACACCGACACCAGCACGATGAGCGCGAAAAAAGACGCGCTGGTGAACATCGGCGGGTGGCTGGCGACAAACGACGAGGGCCTTTACGAGGAAGCCCGTAACATGGTGGTGGTCTACGAAGGCCTGCACACATACGGCGGACTGGCGGGGCGCGATATGGAGGCCATGGCGCGGGGGATCGTGGAAAGCGTAGCCGACGATCACATCCGCACGCGCGTCGGCCAGGTGGAGTACCTGGGAAATCACCTGCTCGATTGGGGCATTCCCATCGTCAAGCCCATTGGCGGGCATGCAGTCTTCCTGGATGCGAAAGCGTTTTACCCGCACATTCCGCAATCGCAATACCCGGCCCAGGCACTCACTTGCGAAATCTACCTCGACTCGGGTGTGCGCACCATGGAACGTGGCGCGGTCTCCGCTGGTCGCGATGCCAAAACGGGCGAGGAGCACTTCCCCAAATTGGAACTAGTGCGGATCACGTTGCCGCGCCGCGTCTACACCCAGGCGCACATGGACGTGGTGGCGGAATCGGTGCTGGAAGTCTACGAGCAACGCGAAAAAGCCCGCGGCCTGCGCATGATCTACGAGCCCAAGTACCTGCGCTTCTTCCAGGCGCGGTTTGAACGCGCCGCCTGAATCGGATTCGGTGCTATGCTCTTTCAGGCTAAGGTCATTGGACCCTCAGGCTGACCTCCATCTTGCACCCGATGCACCCCTAAGGCGGAGGGCTCAACACCAACGATTTTCAAGTCCAGAGACCAAGCCACGTTCAAGGGGAGAAGTTCGTTTCATGGGATCCGTCGAAACCCTAGCCGGAGGACTGCTCGGATTGATTGCCGCATTGGGAGTCGGCTGCGGATTCATCCGTTTATTCTGGCCCATTCCCCCGCGGTGGCGTCTTGCCCTGTCACTGATCAGCGGCGTCGCCCTCATCGATTGGACAATCATGGTGGCCCTGTTTTTGGGAGGCGGCATTAACGCCGTGAAGATCGTTGGTGCGGCAGCCGTCATCCTGGGAACAGGCCTTCTGCTTGTTTTCCGGAAGCACCTTTCCTTCGCGCCTGGGCTCACAGCCTTACACAACTCTGACCGCTGGTTTGTCACTGTGATCGCAGCCGTATGTACGATCAACCTTTTCATCGCAATTGCCCCCTCCACCAAGATCGACGAACTGCATTACCACATGCTGATTCCCAAGCGGGTAATCGAAGATAATGGGCTCTACCTCTATCGCTTGCCCTATGAAGCGGCAATCTTTCCACAAACCGCCTACCAACTTGGATTAACTGCTGAACACGCCACCGGATTTCCAGAAGCGGGGAACGTATTGAGTTGGGGACTGGGGGTGGCGCTGGTCCTTTTGGTAGCCGGGGTAACTACGGACCTCTCGGGAAGCACGACGGCAGGTTGGATGACCGGCGCTGTCTCAGCGGTTGGACTCTACCCCGCCGTGTGGCACGTCACCAGCGGACCCCACGCCCTGGGAGATCTCTCCACGGTCACGGCCTGTCTGCTCGCCCTGCTTCCTGATGCGAAGGCGATTGAATTGAAGCAGCAAACAAGACTGATCCTCATCTGTCTTGCGGCTTATACGGCCGTCTCCACAAAAATCTCAATTCTGCCTGTGGCGGGAACGATTACATTGATTGGCGTCTGCCGTGCCGCTTCCGAATTGGGTTGGAAAAAGGCCGTGGGCATTTCCGTGGCGGTCTGGAGCGTATTTTACGGCCCGGCCATCCTCTGGACCACGCTGCAATGTGGATCGCCGTTTGGCCTTGCAACGGCAACGCTTTTTCACTCGCACTACTTCGGCGCGGACGCCATTGCCCGGATCAATATCGCCAAAGAATTGGACCCGAAAGGAATGATGCCGCTCATCCGCTGGCTTGCTCCCTCTGTTTCTTTGGGGATGATCGCAGCATTTGGAATCGTGGCGGTTGCCGCATTCAAGCGGGAACGCATGTCAATGATTGTCAGCGGACTGGTGTGCGGACAGGCAATCCTGATTGTGTGGTTGCTGCCGCCCCAATTCAGGTTTCTGGGTGGACTTCAATACGTTGTTCTCATCCTTGCAGCAAGCGTCCTCTGGCAATCGCGATTCGCAGCATGGATCATGCCGCGCTGGTGGGTTCTTCTGCTGACGCTCTGCCTCCCCGGGGGGGCCGTGCAACTTTATTACGCCAGACCCTTCCTGAAAGTTGATCTGGGATTGACCAGCCGCGACTCCTTTCGCGATCAGTATGTTGCCTTCAACCGCGACTTTCGAGCCCTTGACCAACTGCTGCCGGCCGGTGGCGTGCTGTACGTTGTGAATACCCGCCTCCCTTCCTATTACGCGCCCCGTCCTGTCATCTATACATTGGACGACCTGAGAGGCCGGGGGCCGTTATATCGGTTCACAGTGCAGGACGACGATGCGCCGCCCTCCACTGACCCATTATCCTGCACGGAAACTGTCTATCAGAATCCCGCCCCCTTTTCGGAAGTTTTCCGGACCCCCGGCCGGGCAGCAATCCGCAAACCGCTGAAAGTCGAGCGATGTGAGCTCATTCCCCCTCTTCAACCTATTCATTAGATTGCAGGTCCAGCATTTCGTCGTGATTTTCAACCACTGGCGGCTCATGTTAAGGTTAAATATCGATGCCCCATCATGTCTGTGCCAACCATACTCCGGATTCGAATGTTGGAAGTTGAAAATCGAATGAAACTGCGTGGTTACCACCGGGCATTATTGATCATCTTTTTGGCGACCTTGCCTTTCGTGAACCCCCTGGTGCGGGGCGACGGAGTGGGGTACTACGCTTATGCAAGGTCGTTGCTCGTCCAGCACAATCTCCAATTTGAAAGTGATTGGATCAACTCCCCCTGGCCCTATGTCCACCGGACGGTCAACGCGGATGGCCGCATCGATAACCGATACACAGAAACAGGTCATCTGCCCAACCACTTCTCCGTCGGCCCTGCCCTGCTCTGGGCACCATTTCTGGCACCGGTTCACATTGGTTTGAAGGCCCTGGGCATGGCAGGTTTGAACGTTAGAACCGACGGCTTTTCCATGCCCTACCTCCTGACCTGCGCAATGGCCACGGCGCTCTTCGGATTCCTGGGGCTCTGCTTTTCGTTTGCCCTGGCACGTCTTTGCGTGGAGGATATCTGGGCATTCCTGGCGACGCTGGGAATGTGGTTCGCGTCTTCCCTTCCCGTTTACATGTACTTCAATCCCTTCTATTCCCACGCGCATTCGTTGTTGGCCGTCGCCGTCTTCCTCTGGTGCTGGCAGAGGACCCGACCGGAGCGGACGCTGGCCCAATGGGTAATCCTGGGTCTTCTTTCAGGGTTGATGCTGAACATCTACTACATCAACATCGCCGTCTTGTTGTTCCCCCTGCTTGAGTCCCTGAAAAAATACTGGGCCGCGTTGCGGGCGCCAACCCGTGACTGGGTCGCCCTGCGAAGGCTCTTCCTTTTAAACCTCATCTTTTCGGGCACCACCCTGATTGCTTTTCTGCCAACATTGATCACCCGCCAGATCATCTACGGCAACCCATTGGAGTTCGGATATGCGCGATCATCCTGGGCACACCCGGCAATCTGGCAGCCGCTGCTCTCCTCCAACCATGGTCTGATTTCTTGGACGCCCATTGTGCTTGCAGCACTGGCGGGGCTCTTTCTTCTGCGCCGCTACGATCGTGACCTCGCCAACTATTCGCTGGCCGCATTTGCCGCCATGTATTACATCGTCGCCTGTCATGCAGAGTGGCATGGCATTTCTTCGTTCGGAAACCGCTTCTTCATTTCGCTGACGCCGATGTTTATCGTAGGGCTGGCTGTTTTCCTTCGAGAATTCAGCCGGTGGTTCAAGCAGGCGCGGACGGCAATCGCCGCAAGCGCGTCTGCCATCACCCTCCTGATCCTTTGGAACCTGGCGTTTATCTTCCAGTGGGGCACAGGTCTTGTTCCCCATGTGGGGCCAATCTCCTGGAGGCAGATGGCCTATAACCAGGTCATGGTGGTCCCTGTCAAACTGGGCGGGGACCTGAAAAACTACTTCACTCATCGTAAGGGCATGATGAAACGCATTGAGGTGGATGATCTGCATCGCCTGCGTGGCTACTGATCACGTCCCTGCCGCGCGTCTGCCCCTGAATGGCATTGACACTCGCAAGCGCACGGTTCTAAACTCCCGATTTAGGCTTGATTCCAATCCAACCGCGGGGGCTCTCTCATGGCAAAAGGTCCGCTGAACGATCAGCAGGTGCGCGATTACCACGCTGATGGCTACGTAGTGGCCAAGGGGCTGTTCGATAAGGAGGAGGTAGGCCTGCTCCAGCGCGCCGCCAAAGAGGATCGCGAGCTTGACCAGCATTCGTTTGGCAAGCAGGATGGCGAAGGCGGCGTCGTGCGTCTTTCTCTTTGGAACCACCCCGGCGACACACTCTATGGAATGTTCGCGCGTTCGGAATCCGTAGTGAACTCGGCGGAGAAGCTCCTTGGCGGCGAGGTGTACCACTACCATTCGAAGATGATTATGAAGGATCCCAAAGTGGGCGGCGCGTGGACGTGGCACCAGGACTATGGTTACTGGTACCAAAATGGAGTTCTCGCGCCCCTGCTCTGTAGCGCCTTCATCGCTGTCGACCCCGCCACACGGGAAAATGGATGTATGCAGGTGCTGCGCGGCTCACATGAACTGGGACGGATTGATCACGTGCTCACCGGCGGGCAGGCCGGCGCTGATATGGACCGCGTGAGGGAAATTCAAAAACGGCTGGAGCTTGTCTACGTGGTGATGGAACCGGGTGACACGTTGTTCTTCCACTGCAACCTTCTACATCGGTCGGATCAGAACCATTCCGAAAACCCACGCTGGTCAATGATCTGCTGCTATAACGCCGCGCGCAATGATCCTTACAAGGAATCGCATCATCCCCGATATACGCCGCTGCAAAAGGTGCCGGACTCTGCCATCATGGCGGCGGGATTGCGGCGCTTCAGCGATCCGCACACTGATGTCGCGTGGATGGACCCGGAAAAGGATGTGAGCGCACGCAGCCTGGAGAAATAGGTGAAACTTTTGCTTTGAGGAGTCCTGATGGACAACGGCTCAACCGAAGTGGATCATTCCAACCTGAATGCAGTGCCACTGCGCCACGCCGTGGCCACGCTCGCTTATCGAGCTGGAAAGGTGCTGCGCGGCGCCCCGCCGGAATTTGCCGGGTTTCGCGCTGGAGAAACCACGCGCACTCCAGCCGAAATTCTTGCTCACCTCGCCGACCTGCTCGACTGGGCGCTCTCCCTCGCCGAGGGTGCTCAGGTGTGGCAAGATTCTCCACCACTCACCTGGGAGCAGGGGACGGCGCGCTTCTTCACGGCCCTCGAAGCTTTCGACCGTAGGCTTGGTTCCGAAACGCCAATCGCTTGCTCGGCGGAAGAGCTTATTCAGGGCCCCATCGCCGATTCCTTTGCCCATGTCGGCCAAATCGCGATGCTTCGCCGTCTGGCAGGCTACCCGGTGCGAGGCGAAAACTACCTCACCGCGGAAATTGCCATCGGTCGCGTGGGCCCAGAACAGGCAAGCCCGAAGTTTGAGTTTTGATCGAAGTGGAACGACGAACGGGATCGGACATTCCTTTTGTTCCGGGTATTCGGTCAATATTGCCGGCTGGCTCATCTCACCACCCACCGATAGATTACTAAAAAAACAACAAGCAATTATATACTTGACGCAGCTAGGCGGATATTGTACTTTTGAAGCAATTTTATGTCACTCAACGATCAAGAATTCCGACGGGAGAAGCGTGTGAAGTTCAAGACGCGCTCACCCCTCGCAGCCGTTTCCGGTACCGGGGATGTGATTGAGAACGCGTCCACCATTGATCTCTCGGAATCCGGAGCTAAAGTACGCTTGTCGGGACAGATTCAGCCAGGCCAGGTTGTGGAACTGTTCTTAAGCAAACGCCCCGAGCAATGCCGCGTGGTATGGACCGCACCGGGCGAGGCCACCCAAGAGCTTATTGTGGGGCTTGAATTTATCTGCCCTCTGCCCGATCCACGGCAGCGGCAGACTGCTCCCTCCAGCCAATTCGAACCCATCAATTAATCATTGCCGCCGCTTTCTACCATCCAACCGGCTTCCCCTGATTCTGTTCTTTAAGCCATTTTTCCAGCGGAGCAAAGTAGTCACGAATAGCTGAGGCATCCATCTGCCTTTGGCCGGTCATGGCCTCAAGGGCATCGGGCCACGGCTGGCTTTGGCCCATTTCCAGCATTTTGGCCAGGCGCGCGCCCGCTTCCTTGTTGTCGTAAATTGAGCAGCGGTTCAGAGGTTCGTTGCAACCTGCCATCTGCGTCAAGGCCCGATGAAACTGGAACTGCAAGATTGCCGCCAGGAAATAGCGCGTGTAGGGAACGTTGGCCGGCACGTGGTATTTGGCGCCGGGATCGAAATCATCCTCCGTGCGCGCCACGGGCGGGGCCACCCCCTGGTACTTCAGGCGTAAAGCCCACCACGCCTGGTTGTACTGCTGCGGCGTGATCTCACCGGAGAACACCTTCCACCGCCATTGATCGATCAGAAGACCGAAAGGCAGGAAAGCGATTTTCTCCAGCGCCTTTTGCATCAGCAGGCCGAGATCTTTGGAGGGATCAGGAGCCTTGTCAATGAATCCGAGCTTCACCAGGTATTGCGGCGTGATGGAGAGCGCAATGGTGTCACCAATGGCCTCGTGGAATCCATCATTGGCGCTATCGCGGAACAGGTAAGGCTGGTTCCGGTATTCCCGCTGGTAGTAGTTGTGCCCCAATTCGTGATGGACCGTGGAGAAATATTCGGATGTGATGTCGATGCACATCTTGATACGCACATCCTGATCCGCGTCCACATCCCAGGCGCTGGCATGGCAAACCACGTCGCGGTCGCGCGGCCTTACGAACATTGAGCGGTCCCAAAACGTCTGCGGAAGGGGGGCAAAACCCAGCGAACTGAAAAAGTGCTCTCCATAGCGGACCATGCCGATGGCGTCGGTGTTGCGGTTCTTCAAAATCTGGGTCAGGTCGTAACCGGGATCGGCGTTGGGCGGCGCCAGCAGGGGGTAAAGGTTGTCCCACGATTGCGCCCACATATTGCCCAGCAAATCCGCCGGGATGGGGCCATTCGCCGGAATCGCCTGGTCACCATATTTCTCCCGCAACTTCCAACGAACGTAGGCGTGGAGCTGCACGTAGAGCGGCCGCACCTGCTCCCACAAACGGTCCAGCTCCGCCGCAAAATCGTCCGGGGACATGTCGTACTTTGAGCGCCATAAGGCGCCGGTATCTTTAAATCCAAGCTCCTGCGCCCCTTGATTTGAGAGCTCGACGAAGCGCACAAAATCCTTCCGCATGGGACGCGAAATCTGGTGCCAGCCCACCCACGCATCGCGCAGCTCATTGGGGTCGTGACTCGACGCCATCAAACGGGCCAGGTCTTCAATATCAAGGCACTTGTCCTTGCCGGGTGGGCACCACTTCGCTTTACCGTAGACGCTGTCCATGCGAGTGGCAATCTCGGTAAGCTCGGCGCTCTTGTGGGGATCAGCGGGAGTGGGCAGAACCAGCGAGGTCTTGAGGAGGTGCATCTTGCGAGCCAAATCCGGGGGCAATTTCAGGCCGTCAAAACGGGTTGCCTGCTTCGCGTACTCCACCTGTGCGGCGATGGCGCGCTCATCCGCCTGGGCGGCCAGAATCTCCGTGTCGTCGGTGATATAGGTGGCCTTCACCCAGTCAGCTCGCGCCGCGTGCACGCCGAGCTCAAGCATGTTGGCTTCGGCATTCTTGATAAAGGCTTCCGCTTCCGCCACCGTCGGCGGCTGCTTTACCAACACTTTTTCTTCAGCATTTGACATGGACACCACTCCCAAGATGATGATTCCCAAAAACAATCCAATTGATTTGCAAGCTTCCCAACTTCGTATCATAGCACTCCTCAATCTTGCGTCTGATGGTGTAAGCAACAAACGCCCACGGCAAATTTCCCTTGCAGGAGTCAAGCCACTACTCCGGGATCCGTCATCTTAAGTCGATTGGCCGCGCCAAACAAGGGCGGCGATTGTTGTGCAATGAACGGGGTTGCCATCTCGTCTGCCGGGCATTATTTATCGGCAATAGGGTTGGCAGATCATGAGGACGCAAACCAATACGGATCACGTGTCTCTTGCTCAATCGTCAACGAATCAACGACCACGAGCTATTCATTGCTTCTCCCCGACCCGAGCCTGAAATTCTCACCGAATTGTGCTACTTTGCCCGTCGGACAGGGGAGCTTCAAACCTCGTAAAATCGACATTTTGTCCCCATCCATTCGAAGTTCCGATGAATTTTTGTAACTGGCTTATTTTTCAGTATGTTGTCAGCTTTGGTAGAGGGAAAACGGTGGTTTCGACCCTTTGTTTTCAGTAAGTTCTCAGCTTTGGCATTTTGCCAAAACTAGCACGCCTTTCGGACACAATGTCGACAGCAACTGGGAGGAGCTGAGGGGGGTGGAAAACCGGTGCCATAAAGTCCTGCTTCAGGTCGAGCATCTCGCCGGGGATTACCCTCCGGCGGGTGGAGATTACACGTCCTCACCACTTTAATAGTAGGCTATCTTCTAACGTTTGTCAAGATGAAAAAATGTCACTGCCGCACGGGACCGCCTCCCTTGAGGAGATTCGTTCCTGGTGAGATGATCCGGTTCGCCCCCCAGCACCCAGTCCCCAGCACCGAAAGAAACTTATCCCTTTGACGCCTTAGCCGAACTCGGATATAACACGGGCGAGGGGGGAGCTATGAACAATCTGAAGAGGATTATCGTTGGTCTGTGCCTCAGTCTTTGCCTGCCGATTTTCGCCCATGGGCAATTCGCGCCGGAGTTTAACCCTCCGCCAGCTCCGTGCTGCATGCCGCATGCGGCAGCCCTGCTTGCGGACGAGCTCCAGGACTGGAATCAATTGGGCCGCTACCACGCGGATGATGTGCGACTGGAAAAAGGTCCCGCCGTTGAAGGGCGCGTGGTTTTTCTCGGCGATTCCATCACCGACGGCTGGGATTTGGCCAAGTATTTTCCCGGGAAGCCGTACGTGAACCGCGGCATCAGTGGGCAGACCACCCCGCAAATGCTGGTACGGATGTACCCCGACGTGATTCGCCTTCATCCGGCGGCCTTTATCTTACTGGCGGGAACCAATGACATCGCTCGCAACACCGGCCCGGAGACGCTGGAAATGGTGGAAGACAACATCCGCGCCATCAGCGAACTGGCAGCGAGCAATAACATCAAGATCATTCTTTGCCTGCTCACGCCCGTCAGCGATTACGCCAAAACACAGACAGAGCATCGGCCTCCCGCCGACATCGTGAGTCTCAACCACTGGATCGAAAGTTATGCCCGTGATGCCCATGCGCAACTTGCGGATTACTATGCGGCGCTTGTGGATGACAAAGGCATGCTGCGCGAAGGCTACTCGGATGACGGCCTGCATCCCAACGCCAAGGGTTTTGAACTGCTGGCGCCCGTGGCGGAAGCCGCTATTGAAAATGCGTTGAAGTAACAGTGGCTAGTGGCTGGTGGTAGTGGCTGGCACAGAGCCCAACCACTCCCCCTTAAGCGACCAGCGGTAATGGTCACTAACCACCAACAACTAGCCACTAGCCACTGTCTTTATGTCTTTCACCAAGATTCGAATTCTGACGCCGGACGATGCCGCGGCCTACTGGCGCCTGCGGCTGGAGGCTCTGGAGCGCGAGCCGCAATCCTTTGGGGAATCCGCCGAAGAGCATCGGCAAACCTCCGTGGAATCAGCTGTGGAGCGACTTGCTGCACACTCTGACGACGGCTTGATTGTCGGCGCTTTCAAGCACGGTGAGCTGGTGGGCATGGCTGGATTTTTTCGCTATCGAATTCCCAAGGCCCGCCACAAGGGAAGAATTTGGGGCGTCTATGTGCGCGAAAATTGCCGTGGAATGGGCGTTGGCCGTGCATTGCTTTCAGCCCTGCTGGAAAGAATGAGCACCTGCCCGGATTTAGAACAAGTTGCCTTGACTGTAGTGTGCGGACTCGATGCCGCCAGCGCCCTCTATCGCTCGCTCGGATTCAAAACCTACGGAGTGGAGCCGCGCGGACTCAAGCTTGGCGACAAGTATTTCGACGTGGAGCACATGCAACTGCTCCTCAGGTAGTGTGCCGAGCCTGGCGGTTCACAGCCAGCAGCGTCAATCCCGGCTGTAATAGCCATCCCGCGCCTGCACCGTGAGATCCTTCTTCTTCGTGGTCAGGATGATCTTGTGGTACCCGGCGCCCACATCAGGTGGATCCGGCGTGTATCCCAGGCTGTACTGATTGCGCAATTCCTGCTCAATCTGAGCGAACATTTCATCAACAGGGTGCTTTTTGGAGGCTTCGAAGAACTGGCCGCCCGTTTCTTTGGAGAGTCGAACCAGAATCTTCTTGCCGTCAGGGCGCGATTCCTGGGAGTGTGGATAACCTCCTCCACCGCCATGGCGGCCCATTCCGCCCCCCATTCCACCCATGCCGCCTCCCATCCCGCCACCGCCCATCCCGCCATGATGGCCCATACCTCCGCCCCCACTGCCACCGCCCGATTCCTGCTCCTGGGCGAAGAGGATGGAGTAAACCAAAGTATCGGCGCGCTGTGCCGCCTCTATGGCGCTGGCCAGGGTCTTCTTGCTGCCGCGATCCACCCCATCGGAGAGGACGATCAAGGCCTTGCGTCCACCTTGCTTCGCCATGATGTCGTTCGACGCCAGGTACACGGCATCGTAAAGCGCTGTACCGCCGCCTCCCCATCCACCGTGGCGATGTCCGCCACCCTCACCACGTTCGCCGTCTTCGCCCCGTTGCCCGCCCTGGTCCTGGCCGGAGTCAGGTGGATCGCCGTGGTCCTCATCGGTGCGCTCCGGCACCTGCAAAAGGCTTATAGCATCCTGCAATTTTTTCCGCGAGGAGGTCAGGTCCTGGAGAAGCTCCACTTCCTTGTCAAAATGAATGACAAAGGCCTGGTCTTTGTCGACGCGGAGAACCTGGTCAAGGAAATTGCTCGCGGCGTCACGTTCCTCGCTCAGCACGCGCCGCTGGCTGCGGCTGGTATCAACCAGCATACCGAGGCTCAGGGGAAGATCGGTTTCGTGGGAGAAGTAGCGGATGTTCTGCGGACGGTCATCTTCCTTCAGTTCGAAGTCATCGCGGTCGAGGTCGTGAATAATGGCGCCCTTCTTATCATGCACTGTGGCGAGCACATTCACCACTTTGACGTGGGCGGTGATGGGCGGCCCTTGAGCTTCCTGCGTGCCCAATGAATTCTGGCTGCGCATCGGCTGATCCACCGCCAGGAAGAGCGCAAACACCAACAGGGCGAAACGAATTCGCCGGCTGAAAGTGAAGGGCCGAAGGGATCGATCAGCACGAAGCGGCACGGCAGGTTCGGCGATAATTCGGGTCGTCATCGAAGTTTTCCGTTTCTCAACAATTGCGGGTGAAATGTTATGGGAGATTCACCCTGCGGCATTTTCTGCTTCCGCCTGGTGCCCCCGGGGCGTGAAGCATAGGAATGATTCCAGATTTTGACACACAATCACGTTGGAGTTGGATGGATAATTGGCCAATGAGGTTGTTTGCCTTCCCCCCACGCCGCCAATGGAAGAATGGCGATGCCGGATGCCCCCACGAGTAAGCCATCCCCACGGCCGCATTCCGATTGATTGTGGTACGATAATTCGCTCGCGGACACAGGCGATAAAACATTGACTCGCCATAAATAGTAATTCCGGTTTCGCCCAGGGTCCGCCGCATGGAGGCAGGAAATGGCCGGCAAACGTCCTTTGCGGATCATCAATGGTGTTGCGCCCATACGCATCTGTGACAACGGCGGATGGACGGACACCTGGTTTGCCAAGACCGGAAAGATCTTCAACATTGGCGTCTACCCCTACGTCGAAGTTCAGGTGGAAGTCTTTCACCACGACGACCAGCCGCAGCCCATCGTGGTGTTTGCGGAAAACTATGGCCAGCGTTTTTCCGTTACTCAACGGAAAGGAGGGTGGGGTGAACACCCCCTTCTGGAGGCGGCGATTGAACGCATGAAGGTCCCCTCGGACCTGGCACTCAAGGTCACAATTTTCTCCGAAGCGCCCAGTGGAGCTTCCACGGGAACTTCGGCCGCCGTCGGTGTGGCAATGGTGGGCGCTCTTGACCGCCTCACGCGCCGGCACCTGACCGCGCACGAGGTTGCCTACACGGCGCAATCGATTGAAACCCAGATGCTCAAGCTCCAGTGCGGCATCCAGGACCAATTGTGCTCGGCCTATGGTGGCATCAATTACATCGAGATGTTTGACTATCCTCATGCCACTGTATCGCCTATCCAGGTATCAAACAACATCTGGTGGGAACTGGAGAGGCGCCTGGTCCTGATCTACTTCGGCAAATCGCATACCTCTTCGGCCGTCCATGAAAAAGTGATTCATGAGCTCGAAGGATTGGGCCCGGATTGCAAAAAAATTCAGGACCTGCGCGCAACGCCGGAGAAATCACGCGACGCCATTTATGCTGGGGACTTTGCCGCCTTTGGCCGGGCGATGATCGAAAATACCGAGGCCCAGGAACGCCTTCACCATGACCTGGTCAGCCAGGACGCGCGCCGGGTGATCGAGATCGCCAAGGCTCATGGGGCTTTGGGGTGGAAGGTGAATGGCGCGGGAGGAGACGGCGGCTCGTTGACTATTCTCACAGGAGAGTTGTCCCACGTGAAGCGGGCCATGATTCGCGACATCGAGGCCGAAAATCCCCTCTTCAAGAATATTCCGATATACCTCAGCCGAACCGGCTTGCGCACTTGGGAAGGGTTTCAGGAACCGGCGGAATAATTTGGCGCTCAAAACTATTAACTCACAGCCGACAGTTAAGAGCACTTTGACTTCTGCCTTACACTTGCAACCTTCATCGTTCACCGGCGCCCCACAGGCCGCCTCCCGCCGCCTCAACAACCAAAAAGCAATTCGTAGATTGGTGATACGATTGTGAGCATATCGTGAAACGGTGAAAGGCGCGGGGTGGCTCCAAAAGAAGGATCAACTCATCGCTATAGGCCAATACAAGGAAGGCGCCCATGGGAAACACGTCCGCCAGCACGCACATCGCCTGGAGAGGCAGCGTGGAGGCTGCAACCAAAGCCATCATCCGGTGTTACAGCAAGCTTGGTTATAAGCGGGTGAAAAAAGCTCCGCCCGAAGGCGGGAAGCATGTTGTTCTGCTGGCGCGCGCCGGCCAATCTTATGTTTCGATCTTTGACAGCAACAACGCCAAGCTCGATTGCGGCGAATTAAAGGAGATGGCACAGGCAGCGTCCAAAGCTCTGAAAACGGTGGCCGTATTCACCAGCCTCTATGACAGTGACAGCTACGAATTCATCGTTTTTTCGAATGGCCGGCAGATCGATCTCTTGATGACCGATGAAGAGAACTACGAAGGCCCAATGAAGCGGCTGAGCGGCAAGGCGCGGGCGTCGAAATGGAGCAGCATCTTTGCGCGGCCATTGAGCATTGACCAGATTGCGCAGGCGGCCGCGCAACAAACCGCTTTTGCTGACAACAGCATCGCCGGGTTATCGAAACTGATCGGCCTCGACCAGGGCCAGTCACAGATTAATTATCAGGATTTCCTCGAGCGGGAAGAGGAGATCACCACCCAGTTTTATTTCCAGAAAAAGCCGAACGCGCTCTCCGGCATTCCGGCAGGCAGCATCCTGTTGCGTGATTATTTCGATCCTGACACCTGCCGCATGCGCTCCGTCTATCCTGCAAGCTGGCCGATTTCTATTGGCACAAAGCGTCTGGCAACATGGCTGCTCTTGAGCGAGGGCGCAGGCTTCAATGGAGGAACCGCGACCTTCACTCTTTCCGGGCCGGACACCTTTAAACTCTCAAGAGCCGTCATCACCGGCTGCAAATTTCATAATGGCCAGATCGTCGGTCCGCTGGAACCGGTTGCGCCGAACCTTACGCAGGAGGACGTGGCCAAGCTCGTCGACGCCAAGAGATTCAAGCTGGAACCGCTTGAGTCATCCCCCCGTCAACCCGCCACCTACCAGGGAGAATTCGCCCACCTGAGCATTCCAACCGTAACTCCTGAGCGGACAACCCAGATTTTGGTGATCCTCCAACTGGACATCGATCCCCCCACAGCGGGCGAATGGGAAATCAACGTCTCGATCCAGCCGGGGGCGCAGACCGAATATCATCACAAACTGCCCCCTCTGCGCGTGGCGGCGGTGGAGCAGAAGTGGATTCCCGTTGTCTCCGGGCTGAATCCAAAAACGGCTTATGATAAGTCCAACCTCAGTGAAACTCACCTTCGGGAATTGAACTACAAGCAATCCAGGATTCCCCCAGAACGGCGCCTTGATCATGCCGCTGTCACCTCCAGTGTGGCCATTCTGAAAGATGAAGGACAGGTGACACTCAACGCCTGCAAGGCATGGCTTGGGGGATGGCTACAGCCCTTGGCGGGTCAGCAGGAAGGCGAAATCAGGATCAATGCCCAAAAGCAGATGACCGCAACGGCCTATGTGGGCAAAACGAAAAAGACCCTGCCGGTCTCCGCTTTCCTCGGCAACAAGTTGTGGGAAAAGCTTTTCGATGACGCCGGCAATTACCAGACCGTGCTGCTTGGCTATTTTCCCCAAAACGCCGAATGCGCCATTGCGGGCGTTGGTTTGCAACACAGCTTTAAACAGGATGATTTTAAATGGAAGCAGGACAGTGACTTGAAAACGGCTGACACACTGGCCGCCATGCGGGGTCGTCCCTTTGAAACCGTGGCTCCGGGGGGAACCTGGCATGTTTTCAAATGGGTGATCAACCATGAAGACGGCTATAAATTTTTGGGAACTTCCGCCGCCGCGATGGATTTGCAGTTGAATGAGTTTGCCATCGTGCAGCGTCCCCTGCAAGCCTGGAGCAACCAGTGCGCATGGATTCCGCTTTTCGATTATGCCGGCGACTATGAGCTGACCGCCTACGAGGATGTCAGCGTGTTGAACTGGTTCAGGGGCATTCTCAACAATGGCGGTGGCTTGAATGATACGAAAATGACCGCCTCATGGTGCGGCAATGTCTTGCGGATGGTCGCCCCGCAAATGTGGCTATGGCGGAACCTAATCGATCAAGTGGACAGGGCTACGCTCGAACGGGTGGCGCAGATCAGCGAGACCAACGGAATTTCCAAAATCACTTTGCTCCCTGGCTGCACTCTGGAGGAATTGGAACTGGCCTTGTTGCCCATTCTCCCCGTCGAAAGCGCCCGAATTTCGGTGGCCGCGGTTTCAGCGGGGTAAAGAGAAGTTGGAAATTTGCACATTTTCCGCACGGCAATCCCCACGCTACTGATTAGCGTTTCTCGTGCCTGCGGCAATGCAGAGCCAAACCGCAATTCGCCCCATGGAGGCAAAAGGAGCTGGTCCTGCCGATCCCTGTGGTAGGCAGATTGTTCCGGGACAGGTTGGGAGGGCGTGGAAGCCCACGGGAAACTATTGTACTCTGCCCATAATCCCGCTAAGATGCTGATGGAGAGGGGATTCTCCGAGCCGCAAACCTTACGGCGGGACGAGCTCGTGTCTGGCAGCCATCTGAGCGCACGTGGAGGCAGAATGCGTAACTACCTGATTGTGATGGTCGCTACGATTTGTCTGGGGTTTAGCTTGGCCACTGAGGCCCGAGCCCAGAACGTCGATTGGAACGCACAAGGAAAAATGCTGAAGTCCCAGCAGAAGCTGGAGCGGAGCGCCTTAAAGGTCCAGCAGCAAAACAGGAAGCTTTCGTGGAAGAGTCAACGGACGAATCCATCTCAGGTCGCCCAGGCCAATCATGAAATGCAGCGCGAACGGCGCGATTTGAAGCAGCGGCAAAAGGACGCCCGACAAGACCTGAAAGACCGTCAAAGGTCCACCCGGGATATGCAGCGCGCGTACGGCCATTCCTAGCCAGGCTGCCCGAATGGGATGGATTTGCCTGATTCAGTCCCGGTGAGGTCTCCATGAAACGCGGTGGTCGGGTTCTGGCAGCTTGTCTTCTTGCCAGTTCGCCAATGTGGGCACAGACAGGCCCGCAAACAGACCGGCCTGCACCCGATGCCCCGCAACAGCAGCAACAGGGGGACCGCCCAACCTTGGGGCCTCGAAACGGCCCTGGGGAGGTTACCGGACCGGACTCTTCCACCACCACCGACATTCAGAAGTTGATGCGGATTCGCACCCTCTACATTGAGAGCATCGATAATTCGCTGAGCGATAAACTGGTGGAGTCAATCGGTAAGTGGGGGCGGTTTCACCTGGTTACCAAACCCAAAGATGCGGATGCAACACTCCGCGGGTCGTGCCTGGAATCGCGCCGCTTGAAGCATGTGCACTCCGAGATTTTCATTTCCGACCGCGGTGGGGCTTCCGTTTGGCAGGATACGATTTACCGGCCGTTCAATCCTCCGACGCTCGATCAGGCCGTCACTGATACTGCCACTTTGGTGGAACAACACCTGGAACAGACCATCCGGGAGGGCAACCGGCGGCAGTAGGTACATCACGGGGGAGAGACTCTCCCCGATGAAGGCGGCGGCAGAAAAGGTCCGCCTGACAGGGCACTAAAATCCACAATGTCAAAATTGATGACTCTCTACAAGATCCTTCCCGGATGCGAGGAAGGAAATCCTGAGGCTTGGAGAGCCTTCCTGGCGAATTACACGCCAACCGCGCTCCAGCTTTTCAAGGTCTACACACCATGGTCGCCTGAGGCGTCCCTGGATCATTGGCGCGATGCCCTGCATGCATTGAGCGTCAATGATTTCGCCGCGCTCAAGGGGTTCTCCCACCTTTCGGAGCGCGAGTTCCTGGTGGGTTTGCGCGCGTTCCTTTTGGATCGCGCCGCCACCAGCATCTCCCCCGCGCAGGATGCGAAAGAGCCCCCCGCCCCGACCACAGAAACGCTGGCGGCGCTACTGACCGGGCTTCCAATTGTTCACCAGGAGATTACCTTCCTGACCCTGGCCGGATATACGCAAAAGGCAATTGAGAACATCCTGCGGATATCCCCCACCGTGGCCGAAGAGGGACTCGCGCGCCTGCGCCCCAGCTATTCCGCGGCGCTGGAACGAGATGAGAACCGCTGCCTTTGGCCGTCCGCCTGGATCGCCATCGGAAAAGCGGCGCGTGCGGATGTGAAGAAGGATTGCCCCGACCTCCGGCAACTGGTTCGCATCCTAGACGGGCAGGCAAGCTGGTATGAAAAAAATCCGGCGGAAACTCACCGCTCCCAATGCCGGCGTTGCCTGGAGCTATGGACTTCCCTGCTCGAAGTCGTTTCATGGGAACGCACTCGCGAACCCTGGCCGGCGTCAAAGATTGAGCCATTGCTGGCGATCGTCCCACTCAAGCAGGAAGAGCGCAAGCGGTCATTGTTCGCCCGCATGCTGGGAAAATAGCGTTCCCATCCACCGGCGGGAAGTCTTTTGCCTTGCCGGGCCGGCCCAACCCTGCCCGCGCCAGCATTGAATTGCTTTTATTCATGCCCGCGCAGGCTTTGGATTGAATTCACTTATGCGCGATTACCGCCAGGACTTCGCGGATTTCTCCCCGTTGGTTTATCTCGATTGCGCCTACCAGGGGCCCGTGCCGCGCGTCGCCGTGGAACGATTCCACCAAGCCGTTGAACAAAAGTTTCATCCTATCCGGATAACAGCCGCAGACCATCTGGCTTTGCCTGACCGCGTTCGCACGCGCATCGCTGGATTGACGGGAGCTGACGCGCAGGAGATTGCCGTCACCAACAGCGCCACGCAGGGAATCGGAATTGCGGCGGCCGGATTGCCGCTCGGCGTGGGCGATGAAGTGGTGGTGGCAAGCGTAAACTTTCCCTCCAACCTCTTCACCTGGCTTCACCTTCGGCGCAAAGGCGTTAAGGTAATCGTCATCCATCCCGAAGACGGAGTGGTCTCTCCAGATCAGGTGGCAGCCGCGTTGACCCCACGCACGCGCATCCTGGCGCTCGATTGGGTAAATTATTCCACCGGCTACCGGATTGATCTGGCCACCTTCGGCTCAATGATTCACGACCGGGGTGGAATATTTGTGGTTGATGGTTCACAGGGAGTCGGCGCCAATGAGTTGAATCTCCATGCCCTGCCTGTGGACATCCTGGCCTGCGCCGGCTACAAATGGCTGCTGGGTGCCTACGGCACAGGGTTTGCTTACGTGGCGCGGGATTTGCTGGAAAAGCTCGATATGAACGTCATCAACTGGTTTGCGGTTGAAGGCGCGGAGGATTTCGATTCCCTGCCCAAAGACGATTTCAGGCTGATTCACAACGCGCGCATGTTCGATTCCAGCGAAACCGGAAGTTTCATTAACCTGAATGGCTTCGAAGCTTCTCTGGAATTCATCGCAGGGGTTACGACCAGAAATGTGAATGAGCATTGCCGCCGCCTGCTCGACCGACTGGGGGATGGACTGCTTTCCCGTGGGTATAAGCTTTCGGCGGCATCACTACCCGGTCACGAATCATCAATCCTCTGCTTCCGGGCGGCGACTCAGGACGCCACCCTTCAGTTGCGCCAAAGGCTCACAGAGAACCACTTCGCAGTGAGTTTGCGGCAGGGCATGATTCGAGTCTCGCCGTACCTCTACAATACCGAGGCGGAAATCGATCGGATGCTGGAGCTCATCCCGCCAATCTGAAGTGCTCCGTATTCACTGAATTGCAACCATCATGCGCCTCCGTCCCTTCCGTGCCGACGATCTGCCCACCCTCTATGAGATTGACCAAGCCTGCTTTGTTCCCGGAATTTCCTATACCCGCGACGAACTGGCGGGATTCATCGGCCACCGCCACGCGCACACCTGGGTGGCGGAAGAGGGCGATGAAATCATTGGCTTTCTCATCGCTCAACGCGAGCCGCGCAAGATCCTGCACATTGTCACCATTGATGTTCTGCAAGCCTGGCGCCGCCACAAAGTGGGATCGCTCTTGATGGACGCCACCGAGCGGTGGGCCGTTGACCAGGGTTTGCGTCTGATCGGACTCGAAACCGCCGTGGACAATCTTGCCGCGCAGAAGTTCTACATCAAACGGGGCTACCACAAGGTGGATGAGATTGAGGCATACTATGGCGACGGAACGAACGCGTGGGTGATGGTGAAAGAGTTGGGGAAATAAGTCGTCAGCAATCGGTCTTCAGTTATCAGTCCTCAGTTATCAGTTGTCGGTTGACATTTTCTTTTTCTAAGGGCGGCAGACTATTTCTGACACCTGACACCTGACACCTGACACCCATGTATAATCTCCCCTGCGTTGCGCTGGTATTGAAGTGAAGGAGAAATTATGTCGACGACTCTGACTTCTGCGGACCGCCGGGTCATCCTGGTTGCGATCGTTGTCGCAGGAATCTCCCTGGCCATCGGGGTGAAGTACTTTTCCCACGCGTTCCCCGAAGCTTCCATCGAATTCCGCGTGAACAGAGACGACTCCACGCCGCTTGCCACCAAGTTCCTGGCGGACCGCGGTTTGAATACCGGCGGGTACCGGCACGCTGCGGTGTTCGACTTCGACGCCAACGCCAAGGTTTATCTTGAGCGCACGCAGGGCTTGGGGCGCATGAACACCTTGACGCGCGGGCCCATCCACCTCTGGCATTGGTCGCACCGGTGGTTCAAGCCCCAACAGAAGGAAGAGTTCCGCGTGGACGTAACTCCCGCGGGGCAGGTGGTGGGATTTGACCACGACCTTGCAGAGTCAGCCGCCGGCGCGAATCTGGATTCGCCCGCGGCGCGCGCCCTCGCAGAAAAGTTTCTGACCGAAGTAATGAACCGCGATCTCACAGGTTTGGAGTTTGTCGATTCGGTCTCCGAAAAACGCCCGGCGCGAACGGATTACGCCTTCACGTGGAAACAGAAGGATGTGGAGTTGGGTGATGGCAGCCTGCGCCTGGAAGTGGATGTGACTGGCGACCAAGTGGGCGGCTACCGCGAGTTTGTGAAGATTCCCGAGGGCTGGACGCGCGATTACAAGAAACTGCGCTCCCGCAACGAGGCCGCCAATTTCGTGGATGAGGTCCCCTGGATTCTCCTGTGCATCGCCGGGATTGCCTTGCTCATTCAGCGGTTGCGCCGGCGCGATGTGCCTGTCCGTCTTGCCATGATCTTCGGGCTGGTCACCGCGTTGCTCTATCTTCTCGGCCAGTTGAACATGTTCTCGCAGGCGGAATTCAACTACAACACCACGGATTCCTACTTTAGCTTTGCCAGTGGCTACGTGGTGGAAAACGTCCTCGGGGCGCTGGCTTTCGGGGCCTTCATCTTTCTGCTGATGGCCAGCACGGAACCCATCTACCGCGAGGCTTTCCCACGTTTCATTTCGATTCGCCGTTACTTCAGCTGGCAGGGATTGCGCTCGCGCTCATTCTTCATCGCCAACGTGGTGGGAATCTCGCTCACCTTTTTCTTCTTCGCCTACCAGACCGTCTTCTATCTGGCCGCCAACAAACTTGGCGCGTGGGCGCCAACGGAAGTCCCTTTTTCCGATCTGCTCAATACGCGATTTCCCTGGGTGATGGTTCTATTTGTGGGGTTCTTTCCCGCGGTTTCCGAGGAGATCCAATTCCGCGCCTTCGCCATTCCCTTTCTTCGGAAGTATCTGAAGCTGGGACCACTGTCCATCGTGGTTGCGGCATTTATGTGGGGATTCCTGCACTCAGCTTACCCCAACCAACCCTTCTTTATCCGCGGCCTTGAGGTGGGCTTTGGCGGCGTGATTGTGGGTCTCATCATGCTTCGATTTGGAATAATGGCCACGCTGATCTGGCATTACTCCGTGGATGCGCTCTATACGGCCTTCCTCCTGTTGCGCTCACCCAATCATTACCTCATGGTTTCGGGCGGAGTGGCAGCGGGCATCATGCTGATTCCCCTGATTGTGACCCTGGTGGCGTATTTGAAGACCGGAACATTTTCCGATGAGGAACCGCTACTCAACGCCGCGGAAAAAGCCCCAGATCCCGTCCCGGAGCAGGTGGTGGTTGCGGAAACGCCACTGGTGTACGAGCCACTCTCATCTTCACGACTAGTTCTGGCAGGCGGCCTTACGGTGATTTTTGCCGCCATGGCCTTCATCCACGTCTACCGGTTTGGCAAGGGCCTTACCCTGAATGAATCGCCGCGTGACGCCGTGCAGGTATCTGACAATTACCTCCGGCAACAGAAAATTGATGTGAAAGATTATGAACACGTGGTCTGGATGGATGATAACTTCGATCCCTCTGCCCTGCACTACATTGCGGAGCGAAAATCGCTGGAGCAGACAGACCAGATCTACCGCCAGGCCACGCGTCTTGTTCTTTGGGAGGTACGATACTACCGTCCTTTGCAAAAAGAGGAGTACCAGGTTTTCGTCGATCCCGCTTCCGGTGAGGTGTTCGGCCTGCGTCATGTGCAGGATGAAAATGCACCGGGGACTTCGTTGACCGCGGATCAGGCACGCGCGCTGGCGGAGCAGTCGGTGCGTGAACATGGGTACAAGTTGGAGGACTTTGAACTGCAAAGCTCTGACGCAACCAAACGCAAGGCCCGCGAAGATTACACGCTGGTTTGGCAGGCCAGGAAGGGCGACCCGCGCAACGTTGGCGACGCGCATTACCGGGTGGCAGTTGATATCGCCGGCGACCAGGTAATGGCCTTCTCGCGTTCCTTCAAGCTGCCTGAGGAGTGGGTGCGGGCACAGCACGGCAAAACGATTATCAACAATGTCCTGATGGGCGTCGCGGTGTTGACTTTCCTCGCCCTGGTGGCCGCTGGGCTGATTGTATTGGTAAATCTAGTCCGGTCCGGAGAAATGCAGTGGAAGCGTTCAGCGAAGTTCGGGGTATTGATCGCCATCCTGGGACTCCTTGGAGCCTTGAATGGCCTGCGCGCATCCTACCGCGTCTATGACACTTCCCTGCCCCTGGCGGTCTGGAAATTGCAACTCGCGGTTGGTATTTTTGTAGTTCCGCTGATGGTGGGATTGTTCGCATGGCTGGTAATCGGATGCGCCTTAAGCTGCTATCCTGACGCAGGAAAGGTTTTTAGCGGCGCGGCCCGGCGAGTCTGGCGGCGCGATGCGTTGGTGGCACTGGTTCTGAGTCTTGCTGCCGGCGCGGGTTTGTCGCACGTCGACGCCCTGCTTACCAACCTGTTTCATGCCTATGCGTCTTTCAATGATGCCCTCTTCCCCCCGGATTACAGTTCCGTTTGGCCGGCGGTCGGAATCTCTATTTCCATTCTCACGCGTACCCTTTTGTATGCCTCGGCAGCAGCCGTTGCCATCCTCATCATTCGAACGGGCTGGAAACTGCGGGCGTGGTGGCTCTGGCTGGGGCTGCTGCTGATTCTGGTTTCATTGGGACCAACCCATGCCCATTCCCTCAAGGAGTTTGCCGCGGGATGGGTGATGGCATTTGTTCCTCTACTGGTGGCCGTTCTACTGGTGGGATTCTTCCTTCGCAACAACGTCCTGGCATACCTCGCCGTGCTTTTCGGTGGGCAGGCGGCAGAAGCGCTGATAAACCTGTTTTCGCAGCCGAGCAAATACTTCCTTCAGAACGGCGTAGCGCTGGCTCTGCTGACGGGAATCGTGCTGTTGTGGATGCTGTGGCCCTCAGGCAAAGGCGAAAGGGCGGCAGGATAAGCCATCAGTCGTCAGGTGCCAGTATTCGCTTATCAGTCAGAACTGCTGCCCGCTCATTGCGTGCTTGATGAGTAACTGACAGCTGAAGACTAATAACCGACATCCGGTATCTGACGGCTCTCATCCTTGTTAAATCAACTTCACTGCTTCCAGCACCTGGCTTTCACCCTCGCGCCACAGGGCGTACTTGAGGGGGAAGCTTTCGTTCATGGAAGCCGCGCCCACTTCTCCACGCGCGTTAATGGCAATCACCCCAACCATCCCGTCTTTATTCTTCGCGTCCGTCTTCACCATGTGCTTCAGCAATTCCATGCATGCATCCTGGGGCGAAGCTCCGCGCGCCATGAGGTGGACAATGGAAATGCTGGTGCAGTAATTGATCATCAGGTCGCCGTCGCCGGTCGCGGACGCCGCACCCACGTTATCGTCAGCGTACATTCCGCAGCCAACCAGCGGTGCATCGGCAACGCGGCCAGGTATCTTGAAGGGTAACCCGGCAGTCGAGCAACCGCCGGCAACGTGACCGTTCCCATCGACACCCACCATCCCGATGGTGTCGTGGTTTTCCGGCGACACCCAAAAGGTCTTGTGGTGGGGATCGGCCTTCCAAGCCTGCCATTTTTGCAGGCTCTCAGTGGTGAGCAGGCATTGAGGCTCAAACCCCATTTTCACCGCGAACTGGAACGCTCCTTCACCCGCAAACGTGGTATGGCGGGTTTTCTCAATCACCATGCGGGCTACGGAAATTGGATTCTTGATCTTACGCAGGCTGCACACAGAACCGGCGCGATGCCTGGTGCCGTCCATGATCATGGCGTCAAGTTCAACCTCCCCCTCGGCATTCGGTAATCCACCAATCCCGGCGCTCGTTGTATTGGGATCGTCCTCTGTCAAATTGATGCCCTTCTCGATGGCGTCCAGCAAGCTTCCCCCACTCTTCAACACCTCCACGGCACGCTCAATTGCCGGCTTACCGGTGACCCAGGTGGATAGGAAAACCGGTCCCGCAGCCGGTGGCATTGCCCCCCTACCCTCGAGGGAAGCAAACGCCGTAGTGCCAGCTACAGTCTTGATGAAATCACGTCGATCAACAGGTTCCATGATGTCTCCTTAAACGAAGCCCGACCTCTTCACGATATTCGCGCTTCTATTTTCGTTTTCCCGCCCGCCCCAGGTCGGGAATGGTTGAACAATTTTCCACTGCCTACGGCCTTCCGTCAGCTGCCTGCTTTCCCTTCCCCCATCCACCCCCGCCCGGGGTCTCGATCTTCAGAACGCTACCACAAGGAGCGTGGAACGCAGCCTTTCCCCGCAGTTTGCGCACGAGGCCTTGCACCGTCAGTTGATTTAATCCTGAATGCCCTGGTCTGCCGCCTGCCAAGCCGTAAGGCCCGAATAGACGTCTGTCTGCAAGGATGCAACCACGCACTTCGCTAAGAAACTCGATTTCGCGAATAATTCCTTCGCCCCCTCGGTATTTCCCTGCCCCGCCCGAGCCGCGCCGCAGTGAATACTGCCGCACGCGCACCGGGTAGGCGGTTTCCAAAGCTTCCACGGGAGTGTTGAGCGAGTTCGTCATGTGAGTGTGCACGCCACTCAAGCCATCGGCGGATGGGCGCGCCCCCATTCCGCCGGCGATGGTTTCGTAATAGGCAAAGGGCTCGCCCGTGCGCGGATCGATGCCGCCAAACGACAGGTTGTTCATGGTGCCGGAACTGGCGGCGGGAATTCGCTGCGGCAACGCCTGGGCAAGCGCCCGCAGCAGCACGTCCACAATGCGCTGTGAAGTCTCAACGTTACCGGCGGCCACGGCGGCGGGCGGCTTGGCGTTCAACACGCTTCCTTCCGGCGCGCGCACTTCAATGGAATGCATCAAACCGGCGCAGGCGGGCACGTTCTCACCCAGCAGGCAGCGAAAGACATAGAACACGGCCGAATACGTGATGGCGAAAACCGCGTTCACGCAGCCCGGGCGCTGCGGCGAAGTCCCCTCGAAGTCTATTGAGGCCTTGCCGCCACCAATCTTGATGGCCACGCGCAAGCGGACCGGTTCATCGCTGTGGCCATCGTCATCCAGAAAATCTTCCGCCATGTAAGTGCCCGAGGGAATTATCGCCAGAGCTTCCCTCATCAGCCGGGCCGAATAGGATTGCAATTCCCCCAGGTAGAATTCGATTTCGCTTGCGCCGTAGCGTTGCAGCAGTTCTTGCAATCGCCGCTCTCCCAAACGGCACGCCGCCACCTGGGCCATCAAATCACCTTCGCGTTCGCGTGGTGTTCGCACATTGGCAAGAAGAATGGCAAGCACATCACGCTGAATCTTCCCACCCCGGGCCAGCGCAACCGGCGGAATGCGCAATCCTTCCTGATAAATCTCCTCACTGAGACCCATGGAAGCGGGTTGCGCGCCGCCGATATCGGCATGGTGGGCGCGATTGGCAACGTAAAAAGTAGGCCGACTCTTTTTCGGTGTGTCTAGCGCCCAGACCGGCATCACGAGGGTGATATCCGGCAGATGTGTTCCGCCCGCGTAGGGATCATTCAACATGGCGATGTCGCCCGGACCTAGCTCCAGCGCCTTCAAAGCGGCGGCCACCGACATGGGCATGGAACCCAGATGCACGGGCATGTGATCACCCATGGCCACGGCACGGCCCTTGCCATCAAAAACCGCACAGGAATAATCGCGACGCTCCTTGATGTTGGGTGAAAATGCCGATCGGCGCAGCGCCGCGCCCATCTCCTCCGCTGTGGAGTGGAAGAGATTCTTGAAGATTTCGAGTTCAGCGGCGCGAGCGCGCTTCATAGTTAATTCCCTTGTTGCCTTTGCAAAATCAGGTTCAGTTGTTCATCAACGCTGCACGCAAAATCCGGCGGCACAACGGTTGTGGAGCTGTACTCCACAATCACGGCGGGGCCTGAAACCACTGCTCTCGCACAAAGACGCTGGCGATCGTAGATTCCTGTAGGGTGCGGCTTCGCTCCGAACCAAACCGCGCTGGTTTTCAATAAAGCCGCTTGGTTGGGATGCGTGGCTACTTTCTTGCGCCTTTGCCGCTTGGATTTGGGTGTGGGAATCACCAGGCGAAGGCGCAGGTTGACGACTTCTAGAGGCCGCTCGGGGTATGCGTACCCGTAGGCCTTCACGTGCTCGCGGTGAAATTCCTTTTGAAACCCCGGACGAAATGGGACCGACAATTCATAGGATTGCCCCTGGTAACGCACATCTACGCGTCGTGAAGCACTGGCGCGATCTGCGTCAAATCCCTCGCGCTTAAGCTCGGAATAAGCGTCACGATGCAGCCGTTCGAAGCGCTGATTGAGCGGACCGAGGAAGGCTCGCGCTTCCGACTTTCCTCGCGCCGGCACGGGAAGCAGGACCGATTGCGAAACGTCACGCACGACGTCAGAGAGCAAAATTCCGAGCGCTGAGAATGCCCCTGGATTCTGTGGGACAATCACCGCCGGCAATCCCAGTGAGCGAGCCAAATCCGCGGCGTGCAGTCCACCCGCACCGCCGTAGCAGATGAGCGAGAAATCACGCGGATCGTATCCGCGCTCAACGGAAATTACCCGCAAAGCCTTCTCCATTGTGGCATTTGAGACCGCAACGATTCCCGCGGCAAGTTCCTGCGCCGAGGCGAATCCCGCATGGCGCGCGGGGCCGGCGAGAAACTTCTCAAACCCGCCCCTCGCGGCTTCGGCATCAAGGTGAAACGTTCCGCCCAGGAAATGCTCTGGCTCGAGGCGGCCCAGAATCAGGTTGGCATCGGTAACCGTCAGCCCTGCGCCGCCGCGTCCATAGCAGATTGGACCGGGGCTCGCACCCGCACTTTCAGGCCCGACGCGCAGTGCGCCGCCCGCATCAATACGCGCCAGTGAGCCCCCACCTGCGCCCACGGAATGCACATCGAGAACGGGCACGGCCACGGGCAGTCCGGCCAACGAGGTCTCATTGGTGGTGCGGGGTGGACCGTCCAGAAGGCAAACGTCCGTTGAAGTCCCCCCCATGTCAAAACTGATCGCGCGTTTGAGGCCAATCTGGCGTGCGAGCCACGCCGAGGCCACCACGCCGCCCGCCGGTCCGGAAAGGATGGTGCGCACCGGTTGCTCGCCCGCCCTCGCCGCGGTGGAGATGCCGCCGTTCGATTGCATAACGTAAATGCGGCTCTTGGAAAATTGAAGTGGCGATTCGCTGCCCTTGACGCCCTTGGGATGCGTCTTGATGCGCCTGATTTCCCTTTCCATGCTGCTTTCGAGGTTGCGAAGGTAGGTTCCCATGCGTGGTGCGAGGTAGGCATTGATCACCACGGTGGAAAGGCGTTCAAACTCGCGGAACTCCGGCAAAATATTGTGCGAAATGGAGAGCGGCAGGCCCAGCTTTCTGAGCCCCGCGGCTACACGCCGTTCATGAACGGGGTTGCGGAAGGCGAAGAGAAAGCAGAGGGCAACCGAATCCGCCTTCGACGCTTTCACGAGCGAAATGATCCGGCGAATTTCCGCGTCTGTAACCGGAACCACAATCTTGCCGTCGGCGCCGATTCTTTCCTTCACACCGAACCGCATGCCGCGCGGGGCCAGTGGCGGCTCACGCTGTACGTTCAGATCATAGAGGCGGGGGCGCGCCTGGCGGCCGATCTCCAGTAGGTCCTCAAACCCGGCTGTGGTGACCAGGGCAACCCGGGCACCGCTTCGCTCCAGCAGGCTGTTGGTGCCTACGGTAGTTCCATGAATCACTTCCAGCACACCCGACGCCGATTCTCTTCCGCGCCGAAGTCCCCCTTTGATCTTGCGGACCACAGCGGAAACGCCGTCACCAGCAAGTTGCAAAACTCCCTGCACGATGGCGCTGCTGGCATCCGTGGGAGTGGAAAAGACCTTGAGGACTTTCACCTCGCCGCCGTCCAGCACCACGCAGTCCGTGAACGTTCCGCCCGTGTCTACACCGATGCGCATAGATTGATGCCGAGCCTAAACCCGGCGCTCCCAAGTCACTCGTGATGATTCCCCATTTTAGCGGAATCGAGAGATTGACGTGAAGAAACGTCGTGAATCTGAAATCGAAGGGGATTTTGTGGGCGCAACAATGAAGGGCGGAGGTTATGGCCTCTTCGCGCCGAGGGGAAATGATGCATGGGGTGCAAGCGAAATTCCGGCGCGCTCGCCGGCGATAAGTTTGTAATAACCGGCGGCGGCAATCATGGCGGCGTTGTCCGTGGAAAGTGATGGCGAGGGGAAGAAGACATTGAATCCCCGGCACATCTCCGTGAATCGCTGGCGCAGCAGCGAATTGCAGGCCACTCCGCCGGAAACAAAGATGTCCTCCACCTGGGCCTCTTCCGCTGCGGCCAGCGTGCGCTCCACCAGATCCTGCACGACGGCGTGTTGAAAGCTCGCCACCAGGTCCAGCGTCGCCTGTGAGCACTGCGCGCGCAATTCATCCAGAGTGGGACGCGCCACGGTCTTGCGCCATGCGCGGCGATCCTCCGCTTCAACGGCAAGGTCCTTGCCGCGCACGCGATAGAGCACTGCGGTTTTAACTCCGGAAAAACTGAAGTCCAGCGGATTGCCTTTCATCCGAATATGGCCAAAATCCACGCCGTGCGGATCGCCGAAGCGCGAGAGTTTATCGATGACCGGCCCGCCGGGATATCCCAGCGCCAGCAACCGCGCCACCTTGTCAAATGCTTCGCCCGCGGCATCGTCACGCGAGTGGCCAAGCTGGGAATACTCAAATGGCGGGTAGGGCGGATTCGATCCGGGCGCGCCGGGAGCCACCAGGAACAGCGTGGTGTGGCCACCGGAAACCACCAGCGTCACGGCGGGCGCCTTCGCTTCCGGCAAGGGCTTGCCTGCCGCGCGGTCCATCTTGTTCTCCAGCATCACCGCGTGAATGTGGCCCTCCAGGTGGTTCACCCCCACCAGAGGTTTGTTCAGCGCCATCGCCAGGGCCTTGCCGTAAACCAGACCCACCATGAGTGAGCCAATCAGGCCTGGACCTTCCGTGACGGCGATCGCGTCAACATCGCGCAGGGTCACTTGGGCCACGCGGCAGGCTTCTTCCACAACGGGCTCAATGGCGCGCAGATGTTCCCGCGAGGCGAGTTCCGGAACCACGCCGCCGTATCTTTCATGCATCAGGATTTGCGAAGCCACGGCGCTCGAACAGATCCGTTCGCCATCGGCCACCACTGCGGCCGCGGTTTCATCACAACTTGATTCAATTCCCAAAACCAACATACTTTCGATTGTCGAATGTGGATTACCGATTGTCAATTGCCCAACTCGATTCGCGACCTTTGATTGCCGAGGGTCGATTGACGATTTCCCCCACAGCCTTTTGCTTGACAGGTGCCCTATTGGAGCTCTCGGAAGCAAAACCCTGGACTTCGAAAACGACCGAAATTGTCCGAATTGGGCTTTTCGGGAAAACACCATTGTGGCAATTCCAAACTTGGGGAATGGTGAAGGCTAGTGCCAGACCGTGACTGCGACAAAACGTCGCAATTCCGGCCGCGGGACGGGAATCGACGGAAAACAATCTCACGCAAAGTCGCTAAGACACCAAGGGTCGCAAAGACAAACTGCTCTTCCCAAGAAAGGCAGTGGCTAGGTTAGGGATTAGGGATTAGGGGTTAGTGACACAAGGGCACGGGCGGGGAGGGCAAAGTTCGGAGTCCGGGGTCCGGGGTCCGGAGTCGGAAAAGCAGGGATTAGGGGCTGGTGGTTAGGGGTTGGGGAAGAAGCATTCCAGATT
>Ga0302320_10002270_pt1 | contig 45640 bp, 25 predicted proteins | sample Bog_T0_3_FD_202130 | JGI IMG/M metagenome (GOLD analysis project Ga0302320, IMG submission 202130) | Peat permafrost microbial communities from Stordalen Mire near Abisko, Sweden - Bog_T0_3 | ecosystem: Environmental > Terrestrial > Soil > Wetlands > Peat | place: Sweden: Abisko, Stordalen Mire...
GAGGTAGCCGAGTTTGCCTTCGGGATTCTGGCCGCCGTGATACATGTAAAATCCTAGGAGATTCACGCCCGATCCGAGTTTGATCAGGGCCAGTGATTCGGCGTCCTCCGGGTACATGAAAACGCGGCGGTGATAACTCGCCATCATGCCGCCACCGAGTTCGCAGGTGCAGGACGGATAGGCAGCCCTGACCGGGGTGCTGGCCGGTGCCGCATTGGTTGAGGTGGCTGGCCCCCCGAGCATGCCCATCGCCGCCGCATCGCCGCCCCGCCTGCCTCCGGAAAATCCAAGAACGCCATAGCCGCCTCCGCGCAGGGAGCGGTCCCAGAAGCCATCCACATACGAGCCTGAAAATGGCACGAGTTCGCCAAAAGGCGCCGCGCCGCCGGAGCCCCAACCGGTGCAGGTATAGAGCGGGACATCAATGCCCGCGTCACACGCCATTTTTTTGAGCGTCATCAGGTGCTGATTCGGTCCGCTGTATTCATTTTCCACCTGTATGGCAATGACCGGTCCGCCGTCCTTCCACAGCAATCCCTTCATCTGTCCGGCGATTTGGGCGTAAAGTTTAGTCACGTAACCGAGATAGCCGGGATTGTCACGGCGCAATTCAAACACTTTGTCGTCGCCCATTTTTTGCAGCCAGTTGGGAAAGCCACCGTTCCGCACTTCCCCATGACACCACGGGCCAATCCGGAGCAACGCGGTCATACCGACGTCGTGGCACGTTGCCAAAAAGTTCTGCAGGTTGCGCCGGCCGGTCCAATTCCATGCGCCCTGGATCTCCTCATGGTGAATCCAGAAAATGTAGCTCGCCACCACGCTGACGCCGCCGGCTTTCATTTTGATTAGCTCATCGCGCCATTCCGATTCCGGGCAGCGCGCATAATGAAACTCGCCCGAAATGAGCAGCCAGGGTTTGCCGTCGCGCAGCAAACTGCGGCTGTCCAAGGTAATGGTATGCCCGCCCGGCGCGGTCGCGGTGCCCATGTGAAAGCCGCCGGTTTGGGCGGGCAAAGGGCGGGCCGAGGCGTCGAGGGTGAGCGGCTCGATGGTAGGTGGCGCTGGAACCGGTGCGGCAGAAGTCGGTGCGGCGGTCGCGCTGGTGTCCGCCGCGAAGGCGGGCATGACGGGCAGACTTGCGGCGGCTCCGGTAAAAAGCGCTGTCTTCTTGATGAAGTGACGGCGGGAGAGGATGTTTTTCATTCGTCGGATTTTATTGGTAATAAATTCTTGGCTGGAGTCGCTGGAAACTCGGGCAATTCTCGTACGCAAAACTAACGTACCGTTGCACTCAGATCCCGAAGGACCAAGGCGTTGATGTTACCGCGGTTGCCGGTCAACAGATTCTCCTGGATGACGACGTCTGCGCCGGGTGCGGTAAATGTGGCAACAACGTACGCATTGTCCGACATGGCGAAATAAGGGGAGAGGTCGTTAGCGTCGTCAGGATCTTGAAAGCTGGCCAATCGGGTGGCGGGATCCCCCACGCGATCGTCCAAGGCGAACAGTTGGACCGAGTAGCGGCGGCCAGGAACCAGCCCGTGGAGGCCGATGTGTTTGGGGCCGCCATCGTGATCGTACTGCGATAGCACCGCGTCGAAATCACGGTTCCCGCTCGTACTGGAAAAGGCGCCGGTGGACACGCCCGAGCCAGCCCAGGCGCGACTGCCGTTGGTGACCGTGGCCACAGTGCCATTGGTCTGGAAATCTATGACCGAGCGGTTGTCCAGGATGACCCTCTTCGGAGTGGCTCCAAACACCTCGGCTCCGACGATCGTCCCCGGCAAGTTTAGCGCGGCCTCCGCGGTGGTGATAGAGGTGGGACCAGACCAGGTGAATTTCGGAGTTTCCGAGAGCGCCGCCAGGGTGATAACACTGCTGGGCGTCGAACCACCCGGATTCGAAACCAGCACCCGGTACCCGCCGACCTGATTCAATTTCAAATTGGCGATAGTCAGCTTGGCGGTGGTAACACCGCTGTAGCCGCCCGCATCCTTCAAATCGGCAAAGCCGTCGCTGGCGGCGGAGGCGACCTGCCATTGATACGAAAGCGGCGACGTGCCTTCGGCCGTGACCGTGAATTGCACCTCCGCACCCAAGTAACGAGCCAGCGACTGGGGGGGCAAAATAATAGTGGGCGCGACGATTCCCGCGGCGGTGCGGTAGAGGCGGTGAATGGTCTCCGGCGCAAGGGCCTTGTCAAAAACCGCCACGTCCTCAATGGCGCCGTAGAAACAATTGCCGGAAGGGTCGAGGACGCCGCCGCCGCCGACATTGAAACCGTCGTTCGACAGACCGACCGGGGGACCGGTGTTGGCCTGGTGCAAACGCAACGAGTCGTTTACATATATGTCAATATCATTTCCATTGGCTACGACCGCGGTGAAACTCCATTGGCCTGTGGCAAAGCCATTGGTCCCGGTCGCGGCATAAAACCAATCACGAGAGTTGGCGACCTGGAGGAACAAGTTGATTCCGTGGGCATCATTGTAACCCAATTCAAACACGTCGTTCTGGCCGAAAAGCCCAACCCGAGTTCCGTTTTGAAATCCGGCAGGGTTGAACCAGCCCATCACGGTATAGTTGGTCAGGCCATTCATCAGACTCAACCCGCTGGTTGCGGCCGAATTCTGACCGTCAAAAAATGCCGCGGTGTTGGTGTTGGAAAAGCCGGGATAGCCCGGCGCCTGCAGGCCCGGCTCTCCCAAAACGACGCCATGGTTAACAAGATGATGACCGCCCGCAAAATCGTAAAACGCCTGGTTGCTTTGCGATTCGTTCAACCTCCAGTAGGCGATGGGGCGGCTGGCCATCACCGCCGAGGCAAACGGGTCGGTCAGCGGAGGAGGAACGGGCACCACTGCCAGCGTCGCGGTGTCGCTGGTGACCGAGCCGGCCGGGTTTGTCAACACTACGCGGTAGTCTGCCGAATTGGCTTCAGTGAGGTTGGCTATCACCAATTGGGTCGTTTTTGACCCCGAAATATTACCACCATCAACGATATTGGTGAATCCTCTCCGCCCCATCCCCTTCGCCTGCCATTGGCAGTTGGGAGCCTTGGCGATGGCAACCACGGCCAGTTTAACATTTCCGCCCGCATAGGCAGTGGCATCCCGTGGTTGCCCGGTGATACGGGGCAGCAGGGCGGAGCCCAAATCGCGAACCACGAGTGCGTTGATATTCCCGATGCCACCGTCGGGCAGATTCTCCCCAACGACCACGTTCACGGAACTGGAACCGTCTCCCGCGTCCGGCGCGGTGAAGGTCCCCAAGACATAGCAATTGGCGCCCATTTTATACTCGGTGCAAGCATTGTCAGGATGGTTTGCATCTCGAAAACTGACCCGTCGTTCGATCTCACCGCTATTGGTGCGATCATCGAGGGCGAAGAGCTGCACCGAATATGGCCGTCCTACTTTTAAGTTGTAGAGCGTGATGGTTTTTGGCCCTCCGTCGTAGCTGAATTGAGTCAGGACGGAATCGAAATCGCGGTTGCCCGTATTTCCCGAAAATGCCCCGGTGGAAACTCCCGGGCCAAAGGGTGTGGTGGCGTTGATCAGGGTGGCAACGGAGCCGTCGGCCTTGAAGTCAATGGTGGTGTTGTCCGGCAATACCACCACCTTTTCCGCGGGGCCAAAAACTTCGGCGCCGGCGATTGTTCCCGGAACATTCAGCGTGGCCTCAGCGGTGGTGATTGGAGTTGGAGCCGACCAGACAAACATGGCACTTTTCGCCACGGCCGAAAAACCGGCCAGGATTGCCATCAGCAGCGCTGTTTGGATCAGATGACTTCTTCTATTCAATCGCAAATTCTTTCCTTGATCGCCTTGGCCACCGCGCCCGCCTGGGAGTGGACGTGCAATTTGGCGTAAACATTGCGCAAGAAATAATCCACCGTGTGAAAACTGAGATCTAGTTTCCCGGCGATTTGCTTTTTGCTCATCCCGTCCACCATCAACTCCAGAACCTGCCGCTCACGATCGGTCAGCGAAAAATCCTCCTTCGGGGGGGACAAGCGCTTGAACATCTTGAGGACGGCCGTCGCAACCCGGGGTGACATGGGCGAGCCGCCCGCCATCGCTTGATGCACGGATTCTACGATCGTATCCAAGGGAGAGCTCTTCAGCAGATAGCCGGAAGCGCCGGCGCAAATCGCCTTAAAGATTTTTTCATCGTCCTCGAAGACGGTTAGCATGATAACGCAAAGGCTTGGGCTGATGGCTTTTATTTTGGGCAACGCTTCGATTCCGTTCATCCCGGATAATTGAACATCCACCAACAACACGTCCACACTCGCGCCCTGGCTCAACCTCGCGATGACATCCTCGCAGGCGCTGAAGGATTCGGTGCAACGAATGTTCTCGCTTTCATTGAGCAGGCGGACCACGGCTTTGCGAAAGGCGTGGTTGTCCTCAATCACCCACACTTCGACGGGTTGCGGCGGAATTGGGGAGGGCGGTTTTGTTTCCAAGGTCTGGCGGCCGTTCATAGAATGAGTTTAGTTTAGCCGTCCCCAACAGGAGTAAACCCACGCATTCGCGTAAGTGGCAATTCAAACACCACGGTGGTACCATGCCCTATCGCGCTTTGGATTTCAATCGCGCCCTGCAGCTCGGAGGCCCGTGTCCGCAAATTGCGCAGTCCGTTTCCGGGGGTGATCGCGCTTTCGAGGAAACCGATGCCGTTGTCGGCGACCTTCAGCAGGAGACGCCGCTGATCACAGTCCAACACGATTTCGATGCCAGTGGCCTTGGCGTGAGCCCCGGCGTTGTGGAGCATCTCCTTGAACATGGGAAGGATATTGCGCCTGAATTTGGGTGGCAAATTGACCCCCGGATTCCGGACGTTGGCGGAGAACTCAATCTTCATGCCGGGCAGAAGCGTTTCCGCCGTGTCGCGCATGCGGGAAGCCAAATCGCCCAGTGTGTCATGGGTGGAATCAAGAAACCAGACAATGTCCCGCAGTGAATCAATGGTGCGGAGCGCGAGGCGACGCAACTCGATGGCGTCCTGCGGGGAAGTTCTTGATTTCATCATTTCGGCCATGACGGCCACACTGGCCAGATTGGTGCCGACATCGTCGTGCAGGTCGCGCGCAATCCGCAAGCGCAGGCGTTCCAATTCGCGCAACCGGGAAATGCGCGCGTAATGAACTGTCCATACTGACGCCACGGTCGCGGTCACGACGAGCAGACGAAACCACCACTGCTGCCAGAATTTGGGCAGCACTTGGAACGAAAGGGAAGCGCCCACGGTATTCCACACACCATCGTTGTTGGCGGCTTTCACCAGAAACTCATATTTGCGTGGTGGCAAATAGCTGTAGGCGGCGCTCCGGTTCATGCCGCCGTCCACCCAATCCTCCTCCAATCCCTTCAGCCGGTATTGAAAGCGCACCTTGTCCGGCGCGGTGAAACTCAAACCCGTGAATTTGAATTCAATCCGCGTTTGCCTGGCGGGGACTTCCAGGCCGTTGCTCAATGGTTCCACGCGTTGCGCCAGTGCTGTTGAAGCCGCGAACAATTCGTCGTTTACCAGCAGGCTTTCGATCACGACTGGCGGGGGCAATGGATTGACGGTGCCGAGGTTTGGTTGCAGCGAAACCAGACCTTTGACGGACGAGAACCAGAGCCGTCCGTCCAGTCCGTTCCAACCCGAAGGTTGCTCGCCGCCCGAAAATTCGGCGGTGGGCAAGCCGTCGAATTTCCCGTAGGCGGTGCAGGCCATCGTTTTCCTTTGACCATCGGCATAGGCATTCAAATCGGCCTTAGCCACGCGAAATAATCCATGGGGCGAACTGATCCAAAGCCAGCCCTTGTGGTCATCCGCGATATGACAGATGACGTCGTCCGGCAATTTATTGGACGGGGCGCAACTGGCCAAACGTCCTTGTTTGCACCGGAACAATCCTCCTCCGTCCATGCCGAGCCAGAGCGCGCCGTCGGCGTCGGCCAGCAGTGAGTGAACAAATTCATTGGGCAGTCCTTGCTGAACATGGAAGGCCATTTCATTGGTACCGCTGAGACCGTGCAACCCCTGGCCGTGGGTGCCAATCCAAATCCGATGATTACTATCTTCCGCGACGGCGCAGACGCTGCCGTGGGCCAAATCCGTTTGGGTTTCAAAATGCCGCAAGGTTCCCTGTTGCCAGTTCCAGGAATAGAGCCCTTCCGTTGAGCCGAACCAAATGGTGCCGCGATAATCTTCAAATATTACCCGGATTTGACCTGGAATGGCATTCGCGGGAAAAGGGCGGCGAAACTCGTTATCGTTCAGAACAAACACGCCGTTGTCTCCGGTGCCGATCCACAAACGGCCCTGGCGGTCCGGAAAAACCGCGAACACATACCCTTGCGAACCATCCACGCCGAAATCGTAGGTAGTGAACTTGTCCCTCGACAGCCGGTTTAACCCGCCGCCATAGGTCCCGGCCCAAACTGTTCCTTCGGTATCTTCGCAAACCGACAGGACGACCGGCGCGGACAACCCCTCGGAAGTTCCAAATACTTGAAATCTCTTTTCCCGCAATCGGACCAACCCGCCGTGATCCAGCCCGGCCCATAAGTTTCCTTCCCTGTCCTCGTAAAGACAAAGGATGCGGTTGCCGGGCATGCCGTCCCGCACGTTCAGCGTCGTCATTCGCCCGTCCTGATCCAATCGCAGCAACCCTCCGGCCCATTGGCCGAACCAGAAGTGGCCCGCCCGGTCCTCCATCAAGGGATAAATGGAGGAGTCGGCGGACGGCAGTAAACCCGCGTCCTGAACCCGTTGGTGATCCTCAAACTTCAACAAATGTTGGCCCGCCAACGCCCAGACCGCGCCTTCCGCCGTGGGCACCAATTCCGTCACAGAGAGACGTCCAAAGTCCGGAGGCGGGTCCAGGGCATGAAACTGTCCATTATCTTCCCGCAGCAATCCGTTTTCCGCACCGACCCAAAGCCGCCCGTCCGTGTCTTCGGCGATGCGGTTGATTCGCCCGAAATCCGGGGAAATCGCAATAGCGTGGGGCGAGTCCCCTTCCAGGCAGCAGAGTTTGCCGTCGCCCGTCAGCCGCCAGATCACGCCTCCAGCCCCTCGGACAAATTCGCTGCCCGGCAGGGATGCGGGCGAGAGAAGGCAAGTCCATTGACCTTTTGAAGATAAATGCGCTCGGGCCAGGCAACCCTGTTTGGATGCAAACACAAGTTCGTTGGAACGGCCGGATAACAAACGCTCTAATTGGTCCGTGGCTGGCAGGTGGCCGTCCATCGGGACAAAACTATGGCCGTCCCAGGTCGCCACCTGACCGGCGCCGCTAATCCACAGGGTTCCTCCTTCGTCAAGAATAAGCGATTCCACTTCCGGATCTGCTAAAACTGGGGTGTTCTCGTGGTTAAAGGTGACAAAGCGGACCCCGTCAAACCGGGCGAGACCAAATTCCGTTCCGAACCAAATATACCCATCCGGCGTCTGGGCGATGGAGGTGACGGTGCTGCACGGCAATCCGCTCGAGGTATCCCAGGAATCTACCACGTAATCGGCCGCCCCGGCGGCGAGCAACGGGTGGGAGATGGTTTGTAAAGAAAAGGCAACAGCGCCAAGAACGGTCCCATACTTTTGCCAGGCGGACCTATTTTGGTTCGGGTTGCCGGAATTTCTTGTCCGTGGAACAGCGCCGCCGGACGGGCAACACTTGAAAAGGCGGCGGAGAATACTCATCACGGATTTAGTAACGGATTTTAGGCGAGGTTCAAATGGAAATAAAGTCCGAATGTCGAACGGATGCTTTCGAACGGCGCATTTCAATTTTTGAAAGGTGGTGCGCAGTTCAGGCGTGCCGTCGCGGGCAGCGGAGCCCCCACGCTGTCATCAATCAAGGATTTGGCGCCGGCCGAGGGCCTACGTGTTTACGTGGGTTTACTAGCCTGGGAGGTCTGTTAAGGTTTCGCCGACCCAGAGACAGAGTATCGCCAATAAAGAAATACAACCCTTCTCCGAAATACTATTACCAGACAGAACCAAGAATATGAAACCGCAATATAGAATACAAATTGCCATCATGGCCATGGCAATGAGTTTGGCCAGTCTCATTGCTCAAGCCGGGCAATTGGTTTGGAGTCCGCCTCACCAGTTTGTTTACGAGACCGCCGAAACGTTTCTCGACAACATCCCTGGTACCATAGTCGGGGTGGCCGCGTTTAATCCGAACTTTGGCAATCAGGCAGTGGCGCTGGCGAACCAATCCTTTACGATTACTTCGGATGGATCGGTCGCCTCTGTCACCGGCAATGGCTACGACACCAACTATCTGGTGGATCTAAATTTTGCGGCCTCCGGCAGCCCTATCGTGGATGGGGCGTTGGCCACATTTTCCTACGACGGCGGCCCTAAAATCATCACGCTGACCAACCTGGCGTCGAACGTGCTCTACACGGTTCAGATATTCTCCTTGGACAACCGGAGCGGGAATCAACAGCGCGGGGTGGGTTTCCAGAGTGTGGGGGGCAATACCAACGGCAACACCGATTTGTCCACATCCTTCGATGAAGGCGCCTGCGATTACATTATCGGCGCGTTCGTGACCACGAATACTTACCAGAGGATTCAGTTGAATTGCTACAATGAAGGCTCCGGAAACCTTAACTTGGTGGTGTTGCGCACCAATGTGAATGCCGGCCAATACTTCATCGGCCAGCAGCCCGTGCAGTTGAAACAGTTTACCAGCACGGCCGCCAAGTTTTCTATCCAGGCGGCCGGCAGTAACCTCACCTATCAATGGCAAAGAGGTGACGCCGCCGGCAGTGGATTATTCACCAATCTGGCCAACGCGGGCACCATTAGTGGTGTTACGACCTCGACCCTGCAAATTACCAGTTTGAATGTGACCAATACCGACGATTACCGCGTGGTTGTGACCTATCCCGCGAGAGGTGCTACTCCCGGCGGCAGCTATACCAGTGGATCGGCGCATTTGCTGTGTCTGGCGCCCTATCCCCAAACCTACGCCGCCACCGTAATGTCGCTCAACCCAATCGCATACTATCGGTTGGATGAAACTGGGGCGGCCAATGAAATTGATGCGAACAACACGGGCTCCGTGCTGGCCTTGGACTACGCGAACGGACACAACGGACTTTATGGCGGAGCCAACGCCGGGTCGTTCCCCCTAGTCACTTACGGCGTTACCGGTCCGCAGATTGTCCCCGACGGTTATGCCACCTTCGGCACCACGAATCTTAGCGCGGCTTTTGCTCCGGGGAGCGCCATTTCCGACGCGGTGCTAAACAACATTTTGATACCGCCATTGAATCAGTCGCTGACCCAGACGAACTACACCATTTGCATGTGGTTGAATCCCTCAGCCAACCCGCCGAGCTATTGCGGTCTGTTCATGACCCGCAATGGCACCGATGATTATGGCTTCACCATGGCTCCAAACGGCAACGATTTGGGCTATAACTGGGACGCCAACAATGGGAGCGCCTGGGGCTACGATTCCCAAATCGCCTTGCCTCAGAATCAGTGGTCGTTTGTGGCGATGGTCATCACCAATCAAACCGCGACCTTTTGGCTGCTCAACACCAACGGGTTCTACGCGGCTACGAACGCGCTGGCGAACATAGCCGAACCGTTCAATGGTGGCTGGACATGGATCGGTGGTGACCCGAATTACGACGCCTCCCGCAGTTTCCCGGGATCCATTGATGAAGTCTCCGTCTTCAACTATTCCATGACTCCCGCTCAGATCCAGCAACTCTACGTCAGCGCCATTTCGACGGTGGTCCCGCCTATTATCACCGGGCAACCGCAGTCCGTCAGTAACTATCAGGTTTTTAACTACAGCGCAACTTTGAGCCCTAGCGTCATCGGCACCGCGCCTTTGAGCTATCAGTGGTATCAAAGCCCTATTGGCGGACCCGTCAATTGGGTTCCAGTTGCGGGCAATCCAAACGTTACGAACGGTAGCACTAACGTATCGCTGACCTTCAGCGTGCTCGACCCGGACGATGTGGCCAATTACGAGTTGGTGATCTCGAACGTTCAAGGCGTCGCCACCACCGCGGTGGCCTCGGTAACCTTGGTTACCACGCCTCCTTACATTACCTGGCAGGGGCCCACTCCCATCCCCAGCACGGCCAGCGCCGCGTTGGAAATCCCCGGCACCACCATCGTGGGCGCGGAGGCTTTTGGTCCGGAAGGGGAGCAAGTGGTGACCTTGCCTGATGGCACGGGAATTGACTTCAAGAATGACGGGACATGGGGCACTATCTTTCACGTCAACACTCCTCCGGCGCCCTATAATTTCGGCACCGCCAACGGAGCCCTGAACGGCACCGCCCCCACCGCCAACGCCACCTGGAATACTGTCCTGGACAATTATGATTGGGATGGTGGTCCCAAACAAATCACCATCAACAACCTCACTGTCGGCGTAACCTACTCGGTCCAGCTTTTCGGCCTGGATCTCCGGACTTCTGGCGGCGACAACACCCGTACCGTTTGGTGGTCAAATCCCAACGATACGATTGATGAATCCCCGCAATATCAGATGGGCAATTTCGAATACACAATTGCCACCTTCACGGCCACGAACACGAGTGTCGTAATCCAGGAAAACCTGCCGACATCCTCCTCCGGCAACATGAATGCCCTTGTCATTCGTACAAATGGAACCGCGGTTGTGGCGCCTACCATCGTAAGCCAGCCGGCGACAGTAACTGCCAACTACCTCTACTACACCAACGGCCCGCTGCGTAAACCGTCAACTCTGTCGGTGTTAGCTGCGGGGACCGCATTGACCTATCAATGGCAATACTCTGCCAATGGAATCAGCGGCTGGGTCAACCTGACCGATGGTGGTATATTCGCTGGATCGCAAACGCCTACCTTGTCGGTAGCCGATGTCGGCACGAATTACAGCGGGTACTTCCAATGCATCGTCTCTGGAACACTCACCAGCACCGTTGCGTCGGTCAACATCACCCAGACGGTGTTTACCCCAACCTCAATCTATGAAACCGCGATACTGAATTTGAACCCGGTCGCCTACTACCGGTTGGACGAGCCCGCCGGCAGCACCACGGCATTCGATTCATGGGGCTCTTCTGTCGGAACTTTTGGTTCAACCGCTCTCTCCGGCGTGGCCGGCCCCAGCGGAACCAACGGCGGATACTGGGATCTCGAACTCACCAATACCGCACTGCAAGACTTCCGTGACGGAACCTCCTCGGTCACCGTTACCGGCCTTGCTGCAAATAGCAATCAGTTGACTGTTATTGCCTGGGTAAATCCGACCAACGTTCAGAATACCTACGCTGGTATTGTCTTCAACCGCTACAATGCGGCTACCGGTTTGGGTTTTGGCGGGACCACCAGCGGTACTGCTGGCTCCTCCCACGGCCAGCCCGACCTTGTGTATAACTGGAACAATGATGGGTGGCAGGCCAGCAGCGGCCTCTACCTTCCCACCAACGAATGGTCCATGGTGGCGATGGTGGTTTATGGAACAAACACTCTCGATCCAAGTGTGGCCAACTCTTCTGGCGATCTCTATTTGATAAATACCAACGGTTTCCAGGAGTACGTAGTGAAGCGGCGGAGTAATACCTCGTTCACTTCCACGGTTTGGTCCGGCGGCACGACCTACATTGGTTGCGACCCGAACAACCAGACCAGCCGCGCCTTCCTTGGCGAAATTGATGAGGTGACGGTGTTCACGCAGGCGCTCACAACGGCGCAAATAACGGCTCTTTATAATGCGGCCGTTGCGCCCACCATCAGCATTACCCCGATCCCCGGCGGCCAGGTGCAAGTCTCGTGGCCGGGCGGGAGTTTGCTGCAAGCAAGCAGCGTCACGGGGCCGTGGACGACCAATCTGAATACATCACCTTATGTCGTTACGCCAAGTGCTGGGTCGGGGACGTTCTATAAGTTGCAAGCTCACTAAAAGTCGATTGAAGAACACCGCTGCCGGCAAGGTGCAAATCTTGGCGGCAGCGGACTTAGTCTTTGAAATAAGATGAAGGGGTGTCTGCGAGTTTGCTTGCAAACAAGTTTGAGTGATAGTGTTTAGGTAAATATGAATAAAGTGTTTTTGTCGGTTTCAATTTTGTCTCTGTTTGGACTGGTTGGCAGTGTCCAGGAAGCCCGGGCGGCAGATCCGGCTTATTGGGCATGGGCGCCGACGCCGCCCATGGGTTGGAATTCCTGGGACGCATTTGGATCGAGCGTGAAGGAGGCTTCCGTGCTGGCGAATGCGGAGTACATGGACAAAAACCTCAAGTCACATGGGTGGAATCTGATCACGATAGACATTCAATGGTACGAACCCACCGCCCAGGCCGATCGCTATCGGGCTGGCGCCATCCTGGAAATGGATTCCAGCGGACGATTATTGCCCTCGCCCAATCGCTTTCCCATGACGGCGGAAACGCATTCGTTCAAACCCATTGGGGATTATCTACACGCCAAAGGGCTCAAATTTGGCCTGCACCTGATGCGCGGAATTCCGCGTCAGGCGGTGGACCGGGATAATGTCACCATTATTGGCACAAGCTATACCGCCACCAATATTGTGGACAAAGCGCACTCGTGCGGCTGGAACCGGGATATGTATGGGGTGGATATGTCAAAACCGGGGGCGCAGGAGTATTACAATTCCGTCTTTAACCTCATGGCGTCATGGGGACTTGATTTCGTGAAAGTGGATGACTTGGCCGGGCATCCGGCCGAAATCGAAGGCATTCGCCACGCGCTTGACCAGTGCGGCCGACCGATCGTTCTTTCTGTTTCCATGGGTTCCAGTCCGAACCAAGGCGCGCACCTTGCGACCAACGCCAACATGTGGCGGGTGAGCTTCGACTTCTGGGATAACTGGCCGGCCTTGTACAATCAATTCGCCAATCTCAATGGCCATCAGCCTTTTCAAGGTCCGGGGCACTGGCCGGATGCGGATATGATTCCGTTCGGCCACCTGAAAACATGGCAAACCAACACCTATACGAAGTTCAGTCACGACGAGCAGTTCACCGTAATGACGCTTTGGTCCATTGCGCGCTCTCCGCTCATTATGGGTGCCAACATGCCGGATAATGATGACTTCACCCTTTCCCTGATGACGAACGACGAGGTAATCGCCGTCAATCAGGCCTCCACCGGAAACCGTCAACTTTTCAACCTCACCAACCATGTCGCTTGGGTGGCGGATGTCGCCGGGTCGAAGGATAAGTACGTCGCCCTCTTCAATCTTTCGCCGGCGCCGCCACCGGGCAGCGGACGACGCGGTCGCGGCGGTTTCGGCGCTCGTGGTCTTGGCGGAACGAACGCTGTCGGATCAAACACCGTAGCCGCTGTACCTGCGCCTCCTCCGGCACCGCCCCCTGCACCTGCGGTGGTTGATCCTGCCGCAACCCAGCCTGCCGAAATCTCGGTCGTTTTGGCGGATATCGGCCTCTCGGGGCGCTGCAAAGTGCGTGATCTTTGGGCACAAAAAGATATTGGCGCCGCCACTGAATTGGTTTCGGCGACGGTAAATTCTCACGGTGCCGTCCTATTGCGGCTGCACCCGGAAAACTAAAGTAATGGCTGAGGCAAATTTCTGCGCCCAACCCCCTTCCTTACCTTTCTACGGGTTGGGGGAAAGTGGAGCCTGAGGCCGGGAGAGGGTGCTCCCGGAGAAAACGATCGGAGCCCGTTGAATTAAATGAGAACTGGATTTTTAGCAATTGTGGCCGCGTTGATCGCCGGCAGTGTTCGGTCGGGAGCGCAAACCGAGCCTGCTGGTGACACTTCCACGCCAGCCAGTTCCAATGTGCCCGGACAATCGTATCCGAGGATTGATTCCGAACTACGGGCCACCTTCCGGGTGCAGGCGCCCAATGCGCAAAAGGTCCAAATCGGCGTGGGCGGAACCTGCGACTTGACGAACGATGGCAACGGCATCTGGATGGGCACGACCAAACCGCTGGTTCCCGGCTTCCACTACTACTGGCTGGTAATTGATGGCGTGCAAGTCGCCGATCCGGCCAGCCAAAGCTTTTTCGGTGTCAGCAAGATGAGCAGCGGCATCGAGGTGCCGGAAAAAGGGGTGGATTTTTACGATGCCAAGGACGTGCCGCACGGCGAGGTGCGCACCCGACCCTACTTTTCAAAAACGGAGAATAAAGTGCGCGAAGCCCGCGTTTACACGCCGCCGGATTATGACACTAATGCGGCAGCGCGGTATCCCGTGCTTTACCTTCAGCATGGCATGGGCGAAGATGGCCGTGGATGGTCCATTCAAGGGCGCGTCAATTATATATTGGACAATCTCATTGCGTCCGGCGCGGCCAAGCCCATGATCGTGGTAATGGAAGACGGCGGCATTGCCGCCGGAATGGGCGGTCGGGGCGGAAGGGGGGGTGGTCGCCGGAGGGGCGCCGACAACGGAACCAACGCGGCGACGCCTGGCGGCGAGGCCCGTGGCACTGGAAACGGTAACCGCGGTGGCGGGTCGGCGGCGTCCGGCTTTCCCCAAATCCTTATCAGCGACACCATCCCGATGATTGATTCGACCTACCGCACTATTCCCGACCGGGAGCATCGCGCCATGGCCGGGCTTTCCCTGGGCGGGACGCAAACTTTTCAAATCACCCAGGCGAATCTTGATAAATTCGCGTGGATCGGAGCGTTCAGTCCGCCCTTCGGATTTCCCGACGTCAAGACCGGTTACAACGGACTGATGGCGGACCCGGGAGCCTTCGCCAAACAGGTCAAGCTTCTTTACGTGAGCATGGGGTCGGCGGAAGCCGGCAGCGGGACCGGCGGCGCCAGGGGCTACCACGAATCGTTGGAAGCTGCCGGAATTAGGCACGTCTATTACGAATCGCCGGGGACCGCGCATGAATGGCAAACCTGGCGCAAGAGCATTTACGGCTTTGCTCCGCTTCTTTTCCGATGAGGAATAACGGCAATTAGCGATCAACAGCTCAACCTCTGACAAAATATGAAATCGAAGTTGTTTTTAATGACCGCCCTGGCGCTGCTGGCAGCCCAACGTTGTTTCGCGCAATCCGAGCCGGCGGCCGACGATTCCAAGCCCTCCATCTGGAACAGCTATGGTCAACAATACCCAAGAGTCGATTCGCAACTGCGGGCCATTTTCCATTTGCAGGCGCCGGACGCCCAGAAGGTGACACTGCATCTGGACAAGGACTACGCCATGGAGAAGGACAGCAAGGGTTTGTGGAGCGTGACCACGGCCCCGCAAGCGGTCGGCTTTCACTATTACTGGTTCGTCGTGGACAGCGTGAATGTGGCGGACCCGGCGAGTGATTCGTTTTTTGGAGTGGGCCGGCAGTACAGCGGCCTCGAAGTGCCCTCAAAGGGAGAAGATTTCTATGACGTGAAGGATGTGCCTCACGGTGAAATCCGGACTCATTGGTATCATTCCGAGATTACCCACGCCTGGCGCCGCTCCTTTGTTTATACGCCGCCTGGTTACGACAAGAGCACGAGCGAACGTTACCCGGTCCTCTATCTGTTGCATGGGGCCGGTGAGGACGAAACCGGCTGGGGCTGGCAGGGTCGGGCTAACTTTATTCTCGACAACCTGATCGCCGAAGGCAAGGCCAAGCCGATGATCCTGGTGATGGACAACGGCGGGGGAAATTCGTTCGGCGGTGCCCGCGGCCCGGGCGGTGGACGCGGACGCGGCGGACCGGGCGAGGGAACCAATGGCGCGCCCGGAGCGCGCGGCGGCGGCCGCGGCATGGGAGGCGGACCGGGTGGCGGTGACTTTGGGAAGATCATGACAACCGAGATTATCCCGATGATTGACTCCAATTTTCGCACCTTGGCCGATCAATCGCATCGTGCCATTGCGGGGCTTTCCATGGGTTCCATGCAAGCAGTGTCGATCGGCATGGCCAATCTCGACAAGTTCTCGGGCGTTGGGTCGTTCAGCGGAGCGAGCCTGGGCGATCCCGCGAACACGAACAGCCCCCTGTCCAAGCCCGCGGAGTTCAACCGCACTGTGCAGGCAGCCTTCGCCAGCTACGGCAGTGTGGAGGGCGGGGCCAACGGGCTGAAGGCCGCCCATGACGCGCTGGTAGCTGCCGGCATCACCAACTCCTACTATTACATATCCCCCGGCACGGCCCATGAGTGGCAAACCTGGCGCCGCAGCCTGCACGAAATGGCGCCGTTGTTGTTTCGTAATTGAGGACGAACTCCCTCTTGCTAATCCCACGCGGTTACTGTGAAATAAGTCAAATGCCTGCCTGCCTGAATCTGATGGCAACCCGCGGTCAAATGAGTTTTCTGGCAGCCTGCTGCTTCTGCCTTGCTGGTTTCAATGCGAATGGAGCCGGAGCCGGCAATGCGCCCGGCTCGACCGAAACCAACTGGTCGCCGTCTTCTTCCAGCCGCCCGGGGGGCATCAGCGGACCGGGTCAACCAAGGACAGAAAGCTGGCAACGCGGTTGGGTGAGCGGCATGGCGGGGAAAGTGGAGGCAACTCCCGCTCGCGCCACTGGTTCTGTGGTAAGAGACGGATTGCTGCCGCCGATCAAACCGCTGTTGAACCTCCACATCCGCGACACAGTGGTCATTCTTGGTGGCGACGGCAATTATTACATGACGGGTTCGACCGGCGATAACATCTGGGATTTCAATGACGGCGTGGAATTGTGGCGGTCGCCCGATCTGAAGAAGTGGGACTATCTTGGCCTGGTCTGGAACATCTTTAAAGAAGGGACCTGGGAAAAAATTCCGCGAAGTTTGCATGGAAAGCCGGTGGTGACCATTTGGGCGCCAGAGATTCATTATCTTAAGAAACTTAACACCTACGTCATCTGCCTGAGCATGGCGCCCGGTGGTATCTCGCTGTTGAAAAGCACGACAGGCAAGCCCGTAGGGCCCTACGTCAACACGGTGCCCGGCGGCCAACCCTTGCGCAATGGGGGGATCGACGCCACGATTTTCGAGGACGACGACGGTAAAGTCTATTTTTCCTACGGCGGCGGCGGAACGATCTCGCTTATGAAGGACGACTTGAGCGGCTTTGCTGAAACCCGAACGATCAAACTGGAAAACCCCGATCACACTCCAAGCCATCATGCCGCCAAGATCGTGGCCAGCGGCATGAATGGATTTGGCCACGAGGGGACAGTTCTTTTCAAGGCCAATGGCCGGTATTATCACGGCGCGGTGGACGACTACGAGGGGCGTTACTCGAGTTGTGTCGCGATCTCCGACAATGTCTGGGGACCGTACACCAACTGGCACGAGACCGTTCCCTGCGGCGGCGGCACGGATTTTTTCCAGGACAAGGAAGGAAATTGGTGGTGCGCCTTTTTTGGAAACGATGTTGCGGCGCCATGGCGCGAAATGCCAGGAATCGTGCGGGTGGATTTTGATCCGTCCGGGAAGATCATTGTGGCCAAAAACCAGCCGGCGTTCGTCCTTCGGGACCCCGAGCCGAAGAACGGGCCATGAACCTTGCGCGCTATTTCCCGTTTAACTTGAACGTTCCGTTTGGACGATTCACGTTTTGGCAATTTCTGGCCGCTTTCGCGCTCCCGGTTTTTGGTCAGCCTTACTTCGCCGCACCATCGGGGAACGACGCAAATCCTGGCACAAAAGGGAAACCTTTCGCGACACTGCGCCGCGCCCAAGAGGCCGTCCGTCAGAATCCTGGCACCGTCTTCTTGCGCGGCGGAACATACTATTTGCCGGCAACGCTTATTTTTACCGCGCAAGATTCGGGCACGAAAGAAACGCCGGTGGTATTCCAGGCCTACGAGGACGAGCGGCCCATTATAAGCGGTGGAGTGAAGCTCGAGAAACTCGACTGGCAACCGTGGCGAGGCGGCGTCTTTCAAGCGAAAGTACCGGAAGATTTGCAGACAGAGGAAATCTTTGTCAACGGCGAGCGGCAAATCCTGGCCCGCTATCCCAATTTCGATCCGTCGGCGAAATATTTTGACGGTTTTGCGGCTGACGCGATTTCCAGCAATCGCGTCGCACGATGGGCCGATCCGACAGGCGGCTATTTTCACGCCATGCATCCGTCTCTCTGGGGCGATTTTACCTGGCGTATTACCGGCAAGAACGCGGATGGCGGTGTTACAATGGAGGGCGGCTGGCAGAACAATCGCGGGGCGGCGGCACACCGGACCATTCGTTTCGTGGAGAATATATTCGAGGAACTCGATGCTCCCGGCGAGTGGTACCTGAATTCCAAGACTCACACACTTTATTATTATCCGCCTGCCGGACTGGATCTGGCCAAAGCCACGGTCGAAGCCACGCGGCTGCGCAGTCTGGTCGAGTTTCGCGGCAGTGAGGACAAGCCGGTGCGTTTCGTCACTTTTCGCGGAGTGACTTTCCGCCAGGCGGCGCGCACGGTCATGGAGACAAAGGAGCCGCTCGTCCGGACCGACTGGGCGATTTATCGCGGCGGGGCGATCCTCTATCAAGGGGCGGAAGATTGTGCGCTGGAAGACTGTTTCATTGACCAGGTCGGAGGCAATGCGATTTTTGTCAACAATTACAATCGCCGCGTGACGGTGCGCGGTTGTCAGATCGCAAAAGCGGGCGCCAGTGGCGTTTGTTTTGTGGGCGATTCGCAGGCCGCGCGGAATCCGCTATTTAATTACAATCAAACGAACCGGCTGGAAGGCCTTGACTGCACCCCCGGTCCGCGCAGTGACAATTACCCCGCCGATTGCGCCGTGGTTGATTGCCTGATTTATTTGACCGGACGGGTGGAAAAGCAAACCGCCGGGATCGAGATAGACCTCGCGCAGAACATCACTGTGCGACACTGCTCGATTTACGACATGCCGCGCTCCGGCATTAACATCGGCGACGGGTGCTGGGGTGGACACGTCATCCAATTCTGCGACATTTTTGACACGGTGAAGGAAACTGGCGATCACGGCTCTTTCAATTCCTGGGGGCGCGACCGTTACTGGCTGCCCAGCATCAATGCCGTCAACGACTGGGTGAAGCAGGTTCCTGGCTTGCCAAAGCTTGACGCGGTCAAACCCAACATCCTGGCGAACAATCGGTGGCGGTGCGACCACGGGTGGGACATTGATCTGGACGACGGCTCGTCCTATTACATCATTACAAACAATCTCTGTTTGCACGGCGGCATCAAGAACCGCGAAGGCTTCGGCCGCGTGGTTGAAAACAATATCATGGTTGGCGGGAGCCTAAACCCGCATGTGTGGTATGCCGAAAGCGGTGACATTTTCGAGCACAACATTGTCTGGACGGCGTACCGTCCCGCCCAGATGCACCCGCCACCATGGGGACAGGCCATGGATTTTAATCTGATGCAAAAGGACGGCGCCGAAACCTCGCCCGCCGCCGCCTTGCAACGTCAGAGCGGCCGGGACGAAAATTCCATCGTGGCGGATGCGCAATTCGTTGATCCGGCCAAGGGGGACTATCGCGTAAAAGACGGATCACCGGCGCTGACTTTGGGATTCGTGAATTTCGCGATGGACCAATTTGGCGTGCAGAAACCGGAATTGAAGGCCATCGCCCGCACTCCCGTGCTGCCGGGTGTGAAAAACATTGCCACCGCGCCCGCCCGGCGTGACACGACGCCTCGTGCGTGGTTGGGCGCGACGGTTCGCAACATTGCGGATGAGGGGGAGATGTCCGCCTTCGGTCTGCCCGGCGTGACCGGCGTTCTCGTGCTGGAGGTTCCGGTCGAGTCTTCTCTCACGAAGGTGGGATTGCAGAAGAACGACGTCATTCTTTCGGTCAATGGCACCCGGACAACCGATGCCACCACCTTGCTCCGGGAGATGTCCAAGTTGGCGTCCGGGCATACGTCCGCGCTCGGAATATCGCGCAATCAAAAAGCGATAACGCTCTCCCTTACCCCGTGAATCAATCGTGCCCAATGAGATTATGATGGCGAAACGGAGTTTCTTTTTCAGGAGCGCAATAATCGCACCTGTCAGCCTCGCTCTGCTGGCGGTGTCCGGTGCGTTTTTTTCACCGGCAATCGCCGCGGAACAGCAACTTTCCGATTTTGCCTATTCCTCCCACCACCGTGATGCGGGTGCCATCGTGATTGACACCACTGGCTCGCCGAAACTTCGCGTTTCATTCCTCACGCCGACGATGGCGCGCATTCAAGTATCCCCGACAGGATCGTTTCCCGCCAATCCCTCACCCGCGGTTGCGTCCGTTTCGCAGCATTGGGAACATTTGACGGTTAGGAATCAAGGGGACACACTCATCATCAAGACGGCGGGGCTTTCTTTGCATCTTGACATGGCGCACCTGCGGGTGGATGCCTTCGATGCCGGCGACCAGAAACCCCTCTCGCTGGAAAGCCGCGGCGATGGGACGAGTTGGGACACCGGCACAGGCAGCCTTCGGCAGAGCCGCATCCTGGACGACGCTGAGCACATTTACGGGCTGGGCGAGGACAATGCCAATCGCGGAACGCTCGACCGTCGCGGAACAGTCCGGGAAATGTGGACCGGCCAGCAAATTCGCTCCGGGAACGTGACCGCGAATTTCCCGGTCCCTTTTTACCTATCCACAGGTCGGGACGGACGCGGCTATGGCTGTTTTGTGGACAACGTCTGGCACATGAAGTTTGATCTGGGAAAGACGCAAAAGGACCGACTCACCTGGAGTTCGCCGGGTGGCCCGCTGGATTACTACATTATTAACGGTCCATCCTTCAAATCGGTCATCAATCAGTATACCCAACTCACCGGACGGCCGAGCATGCTGCCTCTCTATGCTTTTGGCTATTGGCAGAGCCGTTGCTTTTTCAATAACTTTGCCGACATCCAAAAGACGGTGGATCGTCTCAAATCGGGTGGGCTGCCGCTGGATATCCTTGTGATTGACTCGAACTGGCCCAGGGTGGAAGTGGATTTTCATTGGAACACGAATTTTCTGAGTGGGCGTCCTGCCGAAGAGTGGATCGCCGGCCTTCATGCGGGAGGAGCCAGGGTGATGCTTTCAACCAAAGGCCCCATGATCCGCAAAGATTGCGAGAACTATCCTGAAGCATTGCGCAAAGGGCTTCTCGCCACGGATGGTCATGGAAATACTCTGACGACTGGATATTACCACGGTGACCTGATGGATTTCACGCATCCCGACATGGCGGCATGGCTCGGCGCGCAACTCAAACCTCTTTCCAAACAGGGTATTGACGCCTGGTGGCTTGACTTGATCGAACCGGAGGGCGAACCATCGCAGGTTGTCTATCACGCCGGCAAAAGCGCTGACATTCACAACACCTTTCCGCTGCTGAATTACCGGACGTATTTTGATTACTGCCGAAGCCTCGACCCAACTTGCCGCCCGGTTATATTGGGACGGGCTGCGTCCGCCGGAGTTCAGCGTTACAGCGGCATTGTTTGGACCGGAGACATAAATTCGGATTGGCCGACCTTTCAGGCGCACATTCCCGAGGCGCAGAACACCGGGCTTTCCGGCCTGCCGTATTGGGCCAATGACAGCGGTGGCTTTCTCAGCGGATTTTTGCAACGCGACCGCTACGGCGCTCACGCGGAACTCTATGAACGGTGGTTTGAGTTCACCTGTTTTGCGCCGATTACCCGCGCCCACAAGTCGGGTCCGGCGGAGCCGTACGAGTATGGACCGGTCGTCGAGGCGACTGCCAAAAAGTATTTGCACTTGCGCTACCGTTTGTTGCCTTACATTTACAACCTCGGCCATGAAGCCGCCACCACCGGCCTCCCCATGCTGCGACCGCTGGTTCTGGAATATCAAGACGACCCAGGGTCAGCCACGTCTAAAACGGAGTTTATGTTCGGCAGCGGTCTGTTGGTCGCCCCCGTGATTGTGGCCAAAGCGACCTCTCGCCAAGTCTATTTGCCGCCGGGCCGTTGGATCAACTATGATGAGGGCTATGAAGTCTCGGGCCCCACGAACTTGGAGGTGGCGGCGCCGCACGACCGCATCCCGTTGTTCGTGCGTGCCGGGACAATCCTGCCCAACGCACCGGACATGATGTTTACCAGTGAGAAACCGTGGGACCCCATCACGCTGGAGGTGTGGCCAGAGGGGGAATCCACCGGGTCACTCTACCAGGATGACGAGACCACGACGGCGTTCACTAAAGGTGAATTCACAACGACAGCCTTCCGTTGTGTCGAGCAGGCTGGAAAGCAGGTGACACTTAACATCAAGCCGTCCAACAAGAAATTCGGCCCCAAACAATGGGTCGCCAAACTCCATCTGACTTCCGTTCCCACGACCGTCACGTTGGATGGTAAGCCCGTCACGGTGACGGCTGACGAGCCCGCCGACGCTGGCTGGCAGTTTGATCCGGCAAGTTGCACAATTACGGTGAAACTTCCCGGCAAACATGCCTCCCACGCGTTGGTCGTCGCGCTTGATGGTTCATCCCGTCCGCGTCCAACAGCGGCGAAACCTGCCCTAATGGAGTGAGCCTGATGCCTATTACCCGCAACATCTTTTTTGGCAGCATATCCATAACTGTCGCATTCGGCGCGATTCTGGCATTTTGCACCGATGTGAGTTTTGCGCAAACCAATGCGGCAGTCGCCCCGGTCGCGCCTCCCGTTATCCTCACCCCCAAGCCCTCGGCAACCCCTCGCATCAATGGGCCGAAAATATTTGGTGTCCGACCAGGGTCGCCAGTCCTTTATTCCATTCCTGTGACCGGTGACCGGCCCATGTCCTTCGCGGCTGATGACCTGCCGAAGGGGCTGACACTTAATCCGGCTAATGGACGTATTACCGGCTCGCTGCCAACTCCCGGCGAATACAAAATTGTCCTGCGCGCGACGAATGCGCAGGGCGCGGCCGAGAAGCCGTTCCGGATCGTCGTTGGCGAAGAGATTGCTCTTACCCCGCCGATGGGGTGGAACAGTTACAATTGCTTTGGAATAAGTGTCACCCAGGAAAAGGCGCTGCGCGCCGCACACGACATGGTCGCTCTCGGGTTGGACCAACATGGCTGGACCTACGTCAACCTCGACGATGGCTGGCAGGGCGTGCGGGGCGGACCGCAAAATGCGCTCCTAGCTGATCCGAGGCGTTTCCCCGACATCAAGGCCATGGTGGAAGAGATTCACGGGCTCGGACTGAAGGCTGGCCTCTACTCCAGCCCTTGGGTTGTCACCTACGGCGGGCGCCTCGGCGGTTCAGCGGAAAATCCAGAGGGCACTTCGCAACGCTGGCCGGGCAACGCCGCCAGGAACAAGAAGGTCTTGCCCTTCGCCATCGGCAAATATCGTTTTACCTATCAGGATGCACAACAGTTTGCCGACTGGGGGTTTGACTACTTGAAATTGGACTGGGGTCCGGTGGAAGCGCCGGAAACCAAGGAGATGCATCAAGCGCTCCGATTGACGCGGCGGGACATCGTCTTGAGCCTTTCCAACAACCATATCAAGAATCTTTTGCCGATTATCGGCGAGGTGGGGCCTTGGGCGCAGTCCTGGCGCACCACCACCGATATCAGTGACGTCTGGAGCCGGGTCGCCAACGACATCGGTTTCGCGCAGGACAATTGGGCGCCCCACGCGGGGCCTGGACACCACAACGACGCCGATATGCTGGTGGTCGGACAGGTCGGCGGCTGGAGCGGGAACGGTCCGCGCCCCACGCGTCTTACGCCGGATGAACAATACACCCATATCAGTCTTTGGTGTTTGTTGGCCAGCCCGCTCCTGATCGGATGCGACATGGAGCAGATGGATGATTTCACTCTCAGCCTTCTCAGCAATGATGAAGTGCTTGAGGTCAGTCAAGACTCGCTCGCCAAACAGGCCACCCGCGTGGCGGGCGAGGGTGATTTGAAGGTCTATGGCAAACCGATGGACGATGGCTCGTGGGCTGTCGGCCTCTTCAACATCGGCAGCGAAAAAGCCACGGTGACGGTGAGTTGGTCCGATCTGAAAGTCAAAGGTCCGCAGCGGGTGCGCGATCTGTGGCGACAAAAGGACATCGGCGTGTTCGCCGACAAATTTGAGTCCGGTGTGGCCTCCCACGGCGTTAAGTTTTTGCGTGTTTTTCCCAACCAACCGTGAATCTCCACAAAACTCAATTCCTTCCTGTGAAAGCGCCCTCACCACGCCGCCACAGTATTGTTTTGTCTCTGGTCACATCTTTGATCGTTGCCGGCGTTTCCAACGCGCAAACCAACCTTATTTATGACGTGCGAACTTTCGGCGCCGTGGGCGACGGCGCGACCCTGGACACCAAGCCACTTCAGGCTGCGATTGACAAATGCAGCGCGACCGGCGGCGGGACGGTTCTGGCCACGGGCGGCCGTTTTGTCACCGGAACCTTTTATCTCAAAAACGATGTCACCCTCCGGGTGGATTCCGGCGCGATGATACTGGGCAGTACGAACATCGCGGACTACACGACCGATACGGACCGCACCATGTATAACGAGCCCTACATGAATCGCTGCCTCATTTTTGCCCGGGATGCGCACGACATCGCCATCGAAGGGACCGGCGTTATTGACGGGCAGGGAAAATCGTTCCCCAACAAAACTGACCGGGGAAAAAATCGTCCCAAAATGATCCGGCTGCTCAACTGCCGCAAGATCAGCCTGCGCGACCTCACGCTGCAAAGTCCCGCCTCTTGGACCTCCGAATGCCGCTACTGCGATGAGATTGCAGTGGATAATCTCACAATCGCCAGCCGCAACATCTCAAACGGCGACGGTTTGGACTTCGACGGTTGCACCCGCGTGCGGGTGAACAACTGCCATCTAAACACTGGCGACGACTCGATCTGCCTGCAAACTTCCCTGACCGACAAACCTTGCCGGGACGTCTTCATTTCCGGGTGCGATTTCTCCAGTCGCTGGGCCGGCATTCGCATCGGCCTTTTGTCGCGCGGGAATTTTGAGGACGTCACCATGACCAATTGCAGCTTTTCCAATCATAATGATTCCGGCTTGAAGATACAGATGAACGAAGGCGGCGAAATGAAGCACATGGTATTCACCCACCTCACCATGACGAACGTTCCGCGTCCGCTCTTCTTGACGTTCTGTCAGAAAAACGCCTGGGTGGACGCGCCTTGGAACGAACTGCCGCCGATGAAATCCGTTCGCGATCTCCGGTTCGATCACATTACGGTGGAGGACGGTGTCGGCGCGAAGAACTGCGCCTTCGTCATCATCGGAATGCCCGGTCATCCAGTGGAGGATATTTCATTCAGCGATATTCATGCGACTTTTCCGGGCGGCGGTACGTCGGAAGACGCCACGAACACGGTGGCGGAATTCACTCCGGAAAACTTGGGCAATCGCTGGCCGGAAATCGGCAACTTGCGGAAAACCGTTCCGGCGAGTGGACTTTTTGCCCATCACGTCAAAGGGATCACGCTCCGCAATGTGAAGTTCGCCACCGGTTCGCCAGACGCGCGGCCGGCGGTGGTGTTTTCAGATGTGGTCGAGACAAAAAACGACGGATCAATTCTCCCGGCACTGCTTCCATAACGAAACCTCTCCAACAACTTTTATCAACGCCAATTACCACACTTTTTTGATCGCTGCTTTCCACTGAATCGCAATAATTGCTCCTATGAAAACACCTCTGTCCCGCCGTCAATTCATTACTAAATCCATGCTGGCCGCCGGGGCCACGACGAGCCCCTCGCTCCTATCAGCCTTTTCCCAAGAAACGAATGCGCCCGCGGCACCGCCCGCACTCGTGCTGCCGCCCGCTCCCGCCCCGATTCCCGCTCCGCCCGGCTTTGGCGTCGCGGATGGACCGTTTCAAGCAACCTGGGAATCGCTGGGTGCCCGGTATCAAGTGCCTGATTGGTTTCGAGACGCGAAATTCGGCATCTGGGCCCACTGGGGACCGCAATGCCAGCCCGAAATGGGTGACTGGTATGCGCAGAAGATGTATCAGTTCAATGGTGCCATCTACAAATTCCACGTCGAAAAATACGGCCACCCCTCGAAGTTCGGTTTCAAGGACGTGGTCAACGATTGGAAGGCCGAGAACTGGGACCCGGAACACCTCATTTCCCTCTACAAACGCGCCGGGGCCAAGTATTTCGCCGCCATGGCCAACCACCATGACAACTTCGATATGTTTGACTCGAAGTATCAGCCTTGGAACAGCGTTGCCTGCGGGCCGAAGAAGGACATTGTGGGCGGCTGGGCCAAGGCGGTGCGGGCGGCGGGTTTGCGACTTTCCCTGACGTCGCACGGGGACCGCGCCTGGAGTTGGTATCAAGACGCGCAAAAATCCGATCCGAGCGGACCGTTGGCGGGGGTGCCTTACGACGGTAAGATGACCAAGGCCGACGGCAAAGGTCTCTGGTGGGAGGGCCTCGATCCACAGGATTATTATGCGCAGTATCACGCTGCGGGGCGTTACGGTTGGACGCAGAACGGCAATCCTCCGCTGGCCCCGGCCTACATCGAAAAGTATTTCAACCGGACGATTGATCTAATTGACAAGTATCAACCCGATCTCTTGTACTTCGACGATACGATCCTGCCGATTTACCCTTCCAGCGACATTGGTCTGCGCATAGCGGCCTATCTTTACAACACCAACCTTGCGCGGAACGGCAAAGTGGAGGCCGTGATGACCGGCAAGGGCCTCAGTGCCCAGCAGCGGCGCGCCATCTTGCTCGATGTGGAGCGTGGTGTGACCAACGGCGGGGAAACCTTGCCCTGGCAAACCGACACCTGCATTGGCTCGTGGCATTACGAGCGCAGTGTTTTCGAGCAGCACAAGTACAAAACGGCCAAACAGGTTTCTCAAATGCTCATTGACATCGTGAGCAAAAACGGGAACCTCCAGTTGAGCATCCCGCTTCCAGGTCACGGGATGCCGGACGCCGACGAGCTTAAATTTCTCGAGGAATTGACGGCGTGGATGGACGTCAACAGCGAGGGCATTCACGGGACGCGTCCGTGGAAAGTTTATGGCGAAGGCCCTTCCGTTACCGCGCAGGCGCCGCGAGGACAATTTGGCGGCGCCCGCGACGTGCGCGCATATACCTCCGAGGATATGCGTTTCACCATGAAAGGCGACACACTTTACGCCTTTATCATGGTGTGGCCCGAAACCAAGAACGCAACGGTCAAGAGCCTCGCCGCCAGCTCGCCACAATTGGAAGGCCGCAAAGTCGCGGATGTTTCGCTGCTCGGCCACGGCGGCAAAATCGAGTGGACCCAGGACGGGCAGGGACTCAATGTGAAATTGCCCGGCGAACCACCCTGCGCCAGCGCAGTGACCTTGAAAATCAAAGGAGCCCTTTCGGCATGAAATCGCTGTCGGGCGGTGGGGCAGGCGAAAAGTCGAGACCCGTAACCCGCTTGAAACTGGCGGTGCCCAACTCGGCGCGGAATCCCGGCCGCCGCGCTTTTCTTGGCAACGCCTTGAAGCTCGGCGCGGGTTCGGTCCTGCTGGGCACTTCGCTGCCGGGCGGGGCGGCGGCTGGCGGCGCGCGCGTGGGTGACAATTTTAATTCACTCACGTCTTTGCTCGAACTTCCCAGCCGCGTTTTCATCGCGGACGATGGTGCTGCCCTCGCCAACGCCGTCCGCCAGGGATCGCGATTCGCAACCGTTCAGACCGCCGTGACTATTGCCGCCACCGCCACCGGTCAGGACATCCGCGTGGCTTGTCTGTCCGGGGCACTCTCCCGCGTGGTGCTCCGCTGGGAAACCAGGTTTCCGGGGGACACACTCTTTCTCGGAGATCATTGGGAACGTGGTTATGGCGATCTGCAATGGCGCTTTCTTCAACCGGAACGCATCATGCCGTGGTACTTCGCAGCACACCACGCCGGCACCGGACGGACGTTTATGGCCGGGGTGAAAACACAGCCGTCCGCTTTCTGTTTCTGGACGGTGGATGGTGACGGCACTTCACTGTGGCTCGATTTCCGCAACGGCGGCGCCTCGTCACGTCCCGGTGACCGGGAGATTGCCGCGGCCTCAATCGTGTTGCAGGCAGGACTGGCAGGTGAAGCACCGATGGCATCACTTACGCGTTTTTGTCGGTTGATGTGCGCGAAACCCCGGCTTGCTACCGCTCCAATCTGCGGCAACAACAACTGGTATTACGCCTATGGCCGCAATTTCGATGCCGACGCCATGCGGCGCGATGCGACCTTTCTGGCTGACATTGCTTCCGGTCACAAAAACCGTCCCTTTTGCGTAATTGACGCAGGCTGGACGCCCGGCTCGGTCTGTCCCGGCGGTCCGTGGACTGCCGGGGATGCGAAGCGTTTTCCCGACATGCCGGGGCTTGCCGCCGACATGAAGAAACTGGGAGCTCGCCCAGGGATCTGGTTTCGCCCGACCGCTCTGATGACGGTCACCGATCGCGGTCTGTTGCGCGCGGGTCCGGTCAATGCGCGGGAAAAGCCCCTCGACTTGACGCTTGCCGAAAACCTCGCTCTGGTCCGGGAAGATGCCAACCGTCTGCGCTCGTGGGGATATGAACTGATCAAACACGATTTCTCCACCTATGACGTTTTCGGGAAATGGGGATTTGAGATGGGTGCTGAATTGACCGACGGCAACTGGCATTTCCATGACCCATCGCTCACCAATGCCGAAATCATCCTCCGCCATTACCGCACGCTGCGCGAGGGTGCCGGGGACGCGCTGCTGCTGGGCTGCAATACAATTGGGCATCTTGGCGCGGGGCTGTTTGAAATTCAGCGCACGGGTGACGACACTTCCGGGCGGGTCTGGGAACGCACGCGGCGCATGGGCATCAACACGCTCGCTTACCGCCTGCCGCAGCACGGAACTTTTTTCGCGTGCGATTCAGACTGCGCCGCCCACACCGATCAAACGCCGTGGGAATTCGACCGACAGTATCTCGATTTGGTGGCCCGGAGCGGCACGCCCCTTTTTATTTCCGTCGATCCTCGGAGCATTCAGCCCGATCAAAAGTCGGCCTTTCACTCTGCCATGCAGATGGCCTTGTCCGGCGGCGATTCCGGCGGCTGCGAGCCGCTCGACTGGTTGAACACAACCACTCCACGGCAATGGCGATTGGGAAAACAGAAAGTCACCTATCATTGGGAGGAACCCGCGGGTGCCAGCCCGTTACGTATCTGAATTTGCCCAACCCAAAAAGCCCATTTATGAAAAGAATCTTGCTGCCGCTTGCCTTGCTCACATCGGTGACAATTGGTTTTGCCGCTCCGACCTCAGATCCACTTCGGCCCCATCTGGAAACGCGGCATGGCGTCCGCCAGCTCGTGGTGGACGGCAAACCGTTCCTGATCCTGAGCGGTGAACTCGGCAATTCCTCGGCGTCCAGCCGCGCCTTCATGTCCAACGTCTGGCCCCAACTCGCCAAACGCAATCTCAACACCGTGATCGCCTCCATCACGTGGCAAATGATCGAGCCGGTCGAAGGCCGGTTCGATTTTTCCTCGGTGGACGATTGCATCGACGGCGCCCGCGCCAATAATCTGCGCCTGGTTTTCCTCTGGTTCGCCAGTTGGAAAAACGGCCAGTCCTCCTACCCGCCGGATTGGGTGAAGAACGATCCGAAGCGCTTCCCCTGGGTGAAGGACGAGCAGGGCGGGTCCAGGAACATTCTCAGCACCTTCGGGGACGCGACGCGTGATGCCGATTCGAAGTGCTTCGCCGCCGTGATGCGGCACATTCGCGAGGTGGACGGCAAGCAGCACACGGTCTTGATGATGCAGGTGGAGAACGAGGTGGGCATTGTCGGCGATTCCAGGGATCGCTGTCCCGCCGCCAACCAAGCCTACGCCGGGCCGGTGCCCAAGGATTTGATGAACTATCTTGTCCAGCACAAGCCGACTTTGGCGCCCGAACTTCTTGAGGTGTGGGAGACCAACGGATTCAAGACCTCCGGCACTTGGGAGCAGGTGTTTGGTCCCGGCAAACCGAAAGGCCCTCTTCGGCAATTGTCCCAGCAAGAGCGTGACGTGATCTGGAGGAAGGTAATCTGGGCGCCGGACGAGTTTTTCATGGCGTACCGCTATTCGACGTACGTCAACAAGGTGGCCGCGGCCGGCAAGGCGGAATACGATATCCCAATGTATTGCAACGCCTGGCTTGAGCAACCCGGCGGCCCGCGTCCGGGTGAATATCCCTGCGGCGGTCCCAACGTCCAGGTGCATGACATTTGGCGTTTTGGCGCACCCAATATTGACTTCCTGTCACCGGACCTCTACATGGCGCAATTTGACGAGATCTGCACCCGTTTCACCCGGAACGGCAATCCGCTCTTCATTCCGGAAGCCAACACCGGAGGGCAAGCTCCGGAGAATGCCCTCATCGCTTTGATCAAGTACAACGGCATAGGCTTTTCTCCGTTCGCCATCGAGCGTGAACGTCCCGGTGGCCGCGGCGGACGGGGAGGTTTCATGCAGAACACCAACGACCCCCCGGCAGCCCCGCCCCCAGACGCCTTTGCGCAGACGTACGGCCTCCTGCAATACCTGGCCCCGGTCATCCTCGACAATCAAGGCAGGAACACGATGGTTTTCCTCAAGGACACGACCGATACCAATGCCGAACCGCAGGATTTGAAACTGGGTGACTACACCTTGCACATCAAATACGGCGTCAGCGCGGGCGGTCGCGGTGGGCGCGCAGGGCGCGGCGGTGGATTTGGCGGCTTCGGTGGTTTCGGTGGCGGCGGCGCTTCGACTTACGCAAACGTTTCGCCCCTCCGCCTGGTCATTAACACCGGCCCAGGCGCCTATGTTTTTGTGGGCGGCCCCATGACCGTCTCCTTCAAACCAAACGACCCGTCGAAGGGCGAAGTCGTTCTGAGCAGCACGGTCGAGACCATCAACCAGGATGGCCGATGGCTCCCGGGTCGTTGGATCAACGGCGACGAAACCGCCCACAATACTCGTGGCAACCTGCAGGATCAGGGTGTCTATATGGGATCATTTGGCGTTTACGGCTACTCGGTTTTTCAGCGCAACTGATTGAATGAGACCCGCCTGAGGATAGGCAGTTTATGAACACAGATACCAGAAGCAACCAAGTTGTTATTGGAGCGATGTCGAGCGCCTGCCTCTTATTGACAGGATGCCTGGCCGCGGCGGCCGTTGTCCCGGAGAATCCCGTCTTTCCGCGTCCAACCATCGTGCCCGTCCCGACGGCGGTGGCCGGGGTGGCGCAAACCGTCGCCGTTATTCGCGACAAGTGGAAGACGATTTCGAATCCGCCGGGCGAGTTTTGGGCCGACTCCGCCGACCTTACGAACTGGCGGGCAATGTCGGTGGGCGGGCGCCGGGGCGGTTTTGGTGGCGGACGCGGCGGCGGCGGCGGTCTGTCGGCCTTCCGCACCGAAATGGCGGTGCCGGCGGATTACACGCGACATCGGGTGGTGCTTCGATTTGATGCTGTTTCCAACGGTGCGAAAGTCTGGGTCAACGGTCATTTCGTCCGCGAGCATTGGGGATCGTTCATGCCATTCACCTGCGACATTACGGACTTGGTGGAACCGGGCAAGACCGCGAGTCTGACGGTGGCGGTTGACGATAGCAAGACAGGCCTCGCACAGTATGTCCGCGCGGGCGGACTTCAGCGGGATGTGAAGATGTTCGCCGAGCCTTTGGATTACCTCGCTCGGTTTCATATTGACACCGATTTGGACGCGGAGTACCGCGACGCGACCCTCAAGGTCTGGCTGCGCATGGAATTTAACGGCGGCGACCGTGGCCGCGTCCGGCTTTCGCTGAAGAACGCACGCGACGAGACGATGGAACTCAAACCGTCACTCGTTGAGTTATCGCGCGCGACACCGGAACTGATCACGGAAGTGCCGGTGTCGGCGCCACTCAAGTGGGACGCGGAGCACCCGAACCTCTACACCTTGGAGGTGAGCGTGATTGGTCCGGATGGCGCGGCTTTGCAGACCCTTTCGCGCAAGTTCGGGTTTATCAAGACCGAGCGGATTGGCCGCCGCATCCTGGTCAATGGCCGCGAAGTCAAACTGCGCGGATTGTGGGGCGGCAACAGTGTCCCGGATCTGGTGGCGGATAATGTCAATCATACGCGGCAGAAATGGGTGACCGAGGATTTCCTCGACCAATGCGACCAGCTCGGCGTGTATGTCACGGACGAGAACCCGATTGACTTCTCCAGAAATCCGGTGGCCGACGACCCTCAGTTCCTGCCGCAATATCTCAGCTTCATGGCGGATCTGGTCGAGCGCGATCGGGATCATCCGTCCGTGATCATGTGGGGCCTCGATAACGAATCCGATTACGGGCAGAATGTCGGTCCCACCTTCCATTATGTTCACGCGGAGGACCCGCGCCGCACGGCCATGTTCAGTTGGTCGCATCGCGTCCCGGACGACCAGGAATTGCCTTACGACGTTTTTAGTTTTCATTACCCGCCCTTCAACGGCGACCTGGCCTCCTATGGCAATTCCGCCTTCAACGATCCCTCGCTCGTCCTCCGTCGCCAGCCGCAGCCGCAAATTCCCGTGCTGGCGGACGAGTATGCCCATTTGCCCATCTACGACCGGGACGAATTGGCGCGAGATCCAGGCGTGCATAGCTTTTGGGGTGAGAGCATCAAGCACTACTGGGAGAAAATCGAGGCCACCGCCGGGTGCCTGGGCGGCGATATTTTTGGCTTGGGTGGCGGCCGTCGCCCACCGGAGTACTGGCTGATCAAGAAGGCTTACTCTCCCGTGCGCGTGGATAATCAGACTTTGGCCAATCCGGGCCCGGGCAATCCCCTGGAGATTTCGGTGACGAACTGGTTCGACCACACGGATCTCAGCGAAATGAAAGTCGAATGGTCAATTGGCACAGAGTCAAATACAATTCCAGGCCCGAATGTCGCCCCGCACGTGGCGGGTCATTTGCAAATTCCAGCGCGAAATTGGCGCAACGGCGACGTTGTCAATCTCAAGTTCTTGCGGTCCGACGGTTTGGTGGTGGACGAGAGCGCGCTGCCCGTGGCACCGACCTTGCCGAAGTTGCCAACGCCGCAAGGGCCGCCCCCGCAAATCACCGACGGACCGGACACGATCACGGTGGCGGGAGCAGATTTCTGCCTGGTGTTTAGCCAACAGACCGGCATGATCACGCGTGGAACCTATCAAGGTTCGGACATCATCGAGGACGGGCCGTATCTTCATATTCTTGCCACCGACAAGGGCAAATCCACCGTGGACTTGCCGGGTTGGACACTCGGGCACATCAGCGTGACCAACGATGGCTGCGAGGCCGTGGTTCGCCTGAGCGGCCACTACGGGCCGGCTGGCGTGGACTTTGAACTGCGAATTGATGGGACGGGTTTGATCACGACAAAATATCATTTGGGCGCGTTCCCCTTCACTCCGCCGGAAGCCCATCCCCGGCCTTGGAACGATTCCCATTTCGGCGGTTTTTCCGAAGTTGGAGTTTCCTTTGGGCTAACCAACGGGGTGGATCGTCTGGCGTGGCGTCGAAAAGGCCTGTGGTCAGTTTATCCGGGAGATCATATTGGCCGGAACGCGGGATTGGCCTCGCGGGCCGGCGCGCAGGATGAATTTCGCGCCATGAAAGAGTACATCTACCAGGCGGAGGCGCTGGTGGGTGGTTCCGATCTTGGATTACAGGCGCTGTCCGACGCACACGATGGCGTGCGCCTGGAAATTGTCCCGACGGAAAAAGGAGGAGGCGTCATTATGATTGTCAACAACGAGTGGAATTATCCCCAACTCGGCAACAGCAATTTTATGAAGCCTCCCATTACGGTTGGCGAGGGCTACGCCAACACCGTGCGGGTGCGTTTCGCCCGCGGCCAGGCAACCCCTTAATCTGCAAACGACCACAATATAAACATGAAGACATACCGAAATGGCACAACAATTCTGTTGGCGGCTGTTGCTCTCCTCGTCCTTCCGGCACAGGCTCAGGAGGCGCCTGCGGCGACGAACAGTGGGGCCAACAACCCAGCCCCGCGCCGGGGCGGTTTCCGGGGAATGATGGTGGATTCCACTAATATCGTAAAACTCGGCGCCATTCGCGCGCAGGATGTTTGCATCATGCCGGATGCGGCGACGAAAACCTATTATATGGTGGCGGCTGGCGGCGGAGGCGTGCGCTGTTGGACCAGCACGAACCTAGAGGATTGGCAGGGACCCAAGACCATTTTTCGCACCCCATCCGATATCTGGGGCGACATTCGCACTGCCGGCATCTGGGCGCCGGAAATGCATGGTTACAAAGGGAAATACTATTTATTTTTGACATTCGATTCGCGGCATTTGCTCGGAGAACAGTGGCACGACTGGCGTCCGCGGGTGACGCGCGGGTCGCAAATCCTATGGAGCGACACTCCGTCCGGCCCCTATCAGGCCTTCACCAACCATGCCACGACGCCGACCAACATGATGACCCTCGACGGCACCTTCTGGGTGGAAGATGGTGTCCCTTACATGGTTTTTTGCAATGAGTGGGTGCAGATCTCGGACGGCACAGTGGAGTACATGCCGCTTAAGGATGACCTGTCGGATGCCGCCGGCCCGCCGAAACGGATGTTTCGCGGCAGTTCGGCCAAATGGAGCGAATTGATCGAGGCGGGCGGACACGTCACTGACGGCCCTTATGTCTGGAAGGGCAAAACCGGAAAACTCTACGTGATCTGGTCGAGCCGTGCCCACGACCAAACGTACGAGTTGGGCGTGGCCATCTCTGATTCCGGTAAACTGGCCGGCCCATGGCAACAAGAAGACAAGCCGCTCTATGCCAATAATGGCGGTCATGGTATGATTTTCAGTACGTTCGATGGAAAACTCATGCTCGTCCTCCACGCCCCCGACGGTCGCGGGCCGCAACCGCATATCTTCGAGATTGAAGACACGGGAGAAACGTTGCGCATCGTGAAGGAATTCACCGGCGTTGAACATTGAACGACTGAACCTGCCATACCATGACCAATCAAACCCGAATCCAAATGACCCCTATGAAAACACTGGCCAAACTGATGGCCGCAGCATTAGTCGCTTTCGCCGCCTCTTCGCCCGCCGCCGACAAGACGTTCATCGATTATTTCCAGCCCACGCCCATTATTGGCGCGCTGACCACCAACGCCTGGGGTGCCCCCGGAATTCTTCCCCGCGACACCAAGAACGGACTGGAAGACGCCAGCTTGAAGGACCTCCCGCTCGTCACCACCAATGGCCAGGCGGATTCCGCCGCCAAAAAGTGGTATTACTGGGATGGCCAGATCATTAAGTCGCCCGCCGGCAAGTATTACATGTTTGCCAGCCGCTGGGATCAATCCAAAGGCCACGGCGGCTGGGGCAACTCGTCCGCCGTGTACGCGGTCAGCGACAATCTTTTTGGGCCGTATATTGACAAGGGGCTGGTCTGGCAGGACGTGGTCAACGGGGTGGCGGGCCGGGGACACAACGTGACGGCGCTGGTATTGCCGGACGGACGTTATGCAGTTTTGATAAGCGAAACCCGGCCGGGCAGCATCTACATTTCAAAATCCTTGGATGGTCCGTGGGAGTTTCAAGGCCCGATTACCTTCGCGACCAATGAATTCAGCGGCAACGCGCGAAGACTAGGGTCCAACATGAGCATCATGGTCCGGCCTGATGGCAGCTTCGAAATAGTGCAGCGCTCCGGCCTGGTATTGATCAGCACCAACAGCGTGATGGGACCTTACGCGGTCCAAGGCCCCAGCGTTTATCCGAAGACAATTGACGGCAAGCCTGTGGCCAACCTGGAGGATCCAGTGGTGTGGTATAGCGGCGGACTCTATCACATTGTGGTCAACAGTTGGAGCGCCCGTAAGGCCTACCACTTGACTTCGACCGACGGCATCCACAACTGGGCGCTGCGGGGTTTGGCTTACGATCCGGTGACGGACTTTGTCCGATACACGGATGGAACCGTCAATCATTGGAACAAAATGGAGCGCCCCGGCGTGTATCTTGAGAACGGCCATGTGGCGGCTGTCACCCTGGCCAGCATTGACATCCCCAAGGAGCAGGATCGCGGGAACGAACCGCACGGCAGCAAAGTCATCGTCATTCCCTTTGATGGCGCCGCCCTTGATCGCAACCTGTCGAAAATCGTGGCCACCGAGGCGGCCGCGCCCGCGCTGGGGCAATAAGCGGAGCTGAACTCTGGCGGCAGCCAGAACCGCCGCCAGAAAATAAAATGAAGACATTGAGAAACCGCCTGAAAAAGTTTCGTGCGGGCTTGTTTGTGTCCGCTGCCTGCGTGTTGGCCGTGTCAAATGGAGAGGCGCAAGCTGGCCATCTTTCCAGTTGGAAAACACTGGCCGACGGCGGCGCGCAGGTGGAAATCGAGCAGGTCGCCGCCGCGCCGCCGCTGTTGGATGGTCAAAGCACCAACGCGTTGCAGATTGTGGTCAAACAGACCGGCAAGCGGTTTGGCATCGTTTGCGCGGACATGGGCCAGATGAAATTGCAGCCCGGCGAGTGGTATGACGTTTCGTTTAATGCCCGGACCGACTCGGGAAAGACTTACGCATTGATATTCTCCCTGGAGAGCACGAATGGAAAAACCGTGGGCGCGCGGACGACGCTGCCGGAAGTTGGCCACGCGAACTGGGCACACTACAACGTCGCTCTTCACATCCGCCTGCCGGTTTCAAAATGCCGGATGGTAATCGCACTGGCCGACGCCGGTTCCATTTCGTTGAATGACATCTCGGTCGTCCTCCGCAAGAACGCGGCAAAGAATTGACCAAAACGGCAACTTCAGCACTCCCGTCCCCAAACAATCTCCAAACCGATGAAGAAAAACATATCCGGCCTGCCCGCAAACGCCGCAATGATAACGGCGGCCGTTTGCTGTTCCCTGTCTGGGATTTCTTCCCGACCAGCAATTGCCGCTTCAACGGATCTGAACGGTTCGGTGACCGCATCGAACCTGGCGCCCTATGTCCGCAATGCTTTGGTGCATGACCCGTCCACGCTCATTAAATGCAAGGATGAGTTCTGGGTGTTCCCAACCGGTCGCGGCGTGCCGTCATTGCATTCCAAGGATCTGGTCAATTGGGAGCGCGGCCCCGCCATTTTCACCAACACGCCGTCCTGGGTGGCCGAAGCCGTGCCAGCCAATCGTGGAATGAATTTTTGGGCGCCGGATGTGACTTATATCAATGGCCGCTATCTGGTGTGTTTCTCGGCTTCCAGTTTCGGCAAGTGCGTTTCCGGCATCGGGTTGGTCACGTCGCCCACCCTCGACCCGGCCGATCCATCGTATCACTGGACCGACCAGGGAATGATCGTCGCCTCCGCCGCAGCGGATGATTTCAATGCGATTGATCCTGCGATTTTCCACGATGCCAACAACGGCAGTCTCTGGCTCACCTTCGGATCTTTCTGGAGCGGCATCAAAATGCTCCAACTCGATCCGCAGACCGGCAAACGCATTGCGCCGGATTCGCCGCTGTATTCGCTGGCCCACTATGATTCCATCGAAGCTTCCTATCTTTACCAGCATGACGGCTATTATTTTCTGTTTGTGAACTGGGGCATGTGCTGCCGGGGAACCAACAGCACCTACTCCATTCATGTTGGCCGAAGCAAAAAAGTCACCGGTCCATATTTGGACCGGGAAGGAAAAGATATGCTTTACGGTGGCGGCTCTTTATTTCTGGATTCGACCGGGCCGTATATCGGACCCGGCCACGCGGGAATCATCGTGGACCACGGCACCAACTGGTTCAGTTGTCACTATGAAGCGGCTCCCGGCCCCGGCACACCCGGACAACGCCGCGGCGGATCGCCGCTGGCCGTCATGCCGCTACGCTGGAGGTCCGACCACTGGCCCGAAGTGAATTTGAAATAGGCTGGTTAACCTTTCCAAAAACGATGAATACAGAAGAATTCAAATACCGAAGCTTTTCTCTCGATGATTGTGCCATGTTGGCGTTGATGGTTCTCTTGGCTTCCAGCAAATTGCTGGCGCAGCCGGGCTTGCCGGAATCGTCGCCGCTTTTGACTTACACCAACCCCCTTCCAGTTTCCATTGGTGACCCTGACGTGCTTCACATTCCGGGTCATAACTACATTTATGGGACCGGCGGCGGCACCTTCACGTCCTCCAATCTGGTGGACTGGGTTTCCGTGGGCAACACCACGCCGACACGGGAAACAAATTGCTGGTTCAACGGTTCCTTCTGGGCTCCCGAAGTTTATCAAGTGAAGGACAAGTTCTATATGTTCTACAGTGCCCAGTGGACGAACAATCCAAACAATGAACGGGAGAACTATAAAATTGGGGTGGCCATCGCCGACCAACCCTCCGGCCCTTTCAGAAACCTGCAAAACAACCCGCTCTTCGACCCGGGTTATCCGGCCATTGACGCCGATGTTCTTTTCGACACCGACGGCCGGGTTTATCTCTATTACTCCCGTTGTTGCTACAAACACTCGGTGGACAGCGAACTCCTCGATTGGGCGAAGGCCAAGGGTTGGTACACGAACATTGAAGAAAGCTGGGTCTATGGCGTCGAACTCAAGCCCGATTTCAGCGGGATCATTGGCGAACCGGTGCTGCTCTTGCGCCCGCCGGAGAAGCTTTCCGATCCCCAGTCGGATTGGGAAGACTTGGCGGTCAAGTCGCACACGGTCAATCGCCGCTGGACCGAAGGCCCCTCTTCGCTCAAACACGGCAACACTTACTACATTATGTATGCCGCCAACTCCGTGGCGGCGGGCGGTGATTATGCCACCGGCTATGCCACGTCCGAAAAACCTCTCGGACCCTTCAAGAAGGCTGCCAATAACCCGCTCATTTTCCGCAACACCGCCAGGGGCGGCAACGTGACCACGACGGCGCACTCCTGCTGGACCATGTCGCCGGATGGAACCGAAATGTTCGTCCTTTACGGCGCGGTTCTCCAAGGCACAAGAGGAAATCGCGGCCCGGCGCCGGCGGCCACCAATGCGCCGGCCGGCACCAACGCGGCTGTGGCGGGCCAGGGACGCGGCCGAAGAGGCGGAGGCTTCGGAGGCGGAGGCGGACGCCGCCTCTTCTTGGACCGCATGGAATTCCAGCCAGACGGAACGCTGATTGCCCATAGCCCGACGACGACTCCGCAACCCTATCCATCGTCCGACAAAACTCCCGGCAAGTGAATAGCCGATCCGTGAACATGATGGAGAGAGTCAAGCGCTTGCTGCCCGGTCTTATCCCGTTGGCTCTTCTCCTCTGCCTTGCCGGATGCGCGGGATTGAATCCAACCTCCAATGCCAACATGCCGGCGTTCTTTGATGGCGCGCGCATCTTGTTCCAGGGTGATTCCATCACCGACGGCAATCGCGGACGGAACTCCGATCCAAATCACATCCTCGGTCACGGCTACCAGTTCATCATCTCCGCGAAATACGGGGCTGAACTGCCCGGGCGGCATCTCACGTTCATGAATCGCGGCGTGAGCGGCGACAGGGTTTCCAGTTTGGCCCGCCGCTGGCAAAAGGATACGCTAGATCTCAAGCCGGACATCCTCAGCATTCTCATTGGCGTCAACGACCTGGGATCGCGCGTGACCGCCCAGCAGTACGAGGAACAATATGACCAATTGCTCGCGGATACCGTGAAGGCGCTTCCCGATGTGCATCTGGTGCTGGGCGAACCTTTCGGCCTCCCGGTCGGCGGGAAAAAGGATATTTGGGAAACCTATCACGCCGAGCTTCTGGTGCGGGTCGCCATTGTCAACAAGCTCGCCGCCAAGTATCATGTGCCAGTCGTCCATTATCAGAGAATGTTTGAAGATGCGGCCAACCGGGCGCCGGCCGACTATTGGATTTGGGATGGCGTCCATCCCACTTACTCCGGGCACCAATTGATGGCCGATGAATGGATTCGTGCCGTGCAAGCTTGCCGGCCAGGGAAACCGTAACTTCAATCATCATGAACCTGAGACGCTCGCTCGCCATTTTGTTCTGCGCCTCCGCGCCGTTGCTGCTCTCCGCCCAGGCGGCGGACACCAACTCTCCCCCGCCCGGCGAGCTGGCGCCGCGCCCGCTCTATCGCGACCCGGTTTACGACAACCCCACCGACCCCGTTTTCACTTACAACGAGGAATCCAAACGGTGGTTCATGTACTACACCCAGCGTCGCGGCGGCAGCATCGCTCAAATTCACGGCAGCAAAATCGGCATTGCGGCTTCCGAAGACGGTGGCGCCACCTGGAGATACATCGGCACGGCGGATATCATCTACGGCCAGGACACCCATCCCGATGACTACACCTACTGGGCGCCGGAAGTGATTTGGGTGACGAACATCTACCACATGTTTCTGGCCTACGTGCCCGGCATCTTCAATGACTGGAATCACCCACGCGAAATCGTTCACTTGACCAGCAAGGACGGCATCAAATGGGACACCGTGGGCCTGCTGGATCTCGAATCTCACAAGGTGATTGATCCCTGTGTCATCCAACTTCCCAACGGCGACTGGCGCATGTTCTACAAGGATGAGGCCCGGGTGCATATCGTTTGCTATGCCGACAGCCCCGACCTCTACCACTGGAAAACCAAGGGAAGCGCGGTCACCGACCGCAACGGGGAAGGGGAAAAATGCATCCATTGGCAGGGAAAATACTGGCTCCTTGCGGACACCGACCGGCCGGAAGGCCAGGCTGTCTGGTCGTCTGATGATTGTACCCATTGGACGCCTCAAGACAGTACGTTCTACGGCAGTCACGGCGACATCGTCATCAGCGGCGACCGGGCTTGGTGGTTCTACTTCGGCGGCCAGCGCGTCGGTAACATCAACTGGGCGGTCATCCCCAGCGCCGTGCCGTTCACCCAGCCATCCCCGCTGCCCTCTCTCCCGTCCACGAACGCGCCAGGATTGGGACGCGGCGGACGCCGCGGCCTGGCGATCAACGTCGTCGAAATCAAAGTGATTGATGGCAAGCTAATGTTCAGCAATCCCAACGAACCCACTTACATTGATCTCAAACCGGAGCGGGAACTGGAACGGTGACACCCGCCAGAATTCCGTTTCCCAACGTAATCGAGTGAATTTCATTTCCAACCCATGAAAAAAACCAATTGTTCCCATTCCTTGTTCAGTCTAATTATTCTTCTTGTCAGCACCGTTGCCGGACTGCCCCAGAGCGTGACGTCCTCCGCGCCCGCGCCTGCGACCCCTGTGCGCGAACGCCTGTCCCTCGACCGCGGCTGGTTGTTCCACGAAGGCGACATTCCTTTCCCGGTAATTTTAGGACATCAGCAATCCTACAACAACGCCAAGGCCGGCACCGCCTGGGGCGCGGCCGCCCCTGGATTCGATGATTCGTCGTGGAAAACCGTTGACCTTCCCCACGACTGGGCCGTCGAGCAACCGTTCGATCAAAAGGCCAATATCTCCCAGGGATACCGCGACCGCGGGATGGGCTGGTACCGAAGATACTTCCGGCTGGACCCCGCCGACCACGGCAAGCACTTGGAGGTGCAGCTCGACGGGGTCGCCACCCACTGCACGGTCTGGGTCAACGGTGTGCTGGCCGCGCGCAACTGGTGTGGTTACACCTCCATCTATATTGACATCACTCCCTACGCCAAGTTCGGTTCCGACGTGAATGTCATCGCCGTCCAGGTGGATGCTGTGTCACAGGAAGGATGGTGGTACGAAGGCGCCGGACTCTATCGCCACACCTGGTTGGTGAAACGAAATCCGGTCCATCTCGAAACCGACGGGGTCTTCGCCAATCCGGTGAAAAATGCCAAGGGCCGGTGGACCATTCCGGTCGAAGCCGCGCTTTATAGTAGTGACAAGACCAATGCGACCGTGGATGTCGAATCCACTTTGCTTGATCCGGCTGGCAAGGTTATCGCGCGCGCCAAGGCGCGCGCCACCATCGAGCCGCTGAAGGAGTCTGTCGCCAAGTATGTTCTCACGGTCTCCTCGCCGAAGCTTTGGTCCTTGGAAACGCCGACGCTCTACTCTGTTCGCACCATTGTAAAAAAGGCCGGGGTGAAGTTGGATGAGATCACCACCCAATGCGGTTTCCGCACCATTCGGTTCGATGCCGACAAAGGCTTCTTCCTGAACGACCAGCCCGTCAAACTCCTCGGAACGTGCAATCACCAGGACATGGCGGGCGTGGGCGTGGCCGTGCCCGATTCAATCTGGGATTTCCGGGTGCGCCGTCTCAAAGAAATGGGCGCCAACGCCTACCGTTGTTCCCATAACCCCCCGGCGGCGGAGTTTCTAGACGCCTGTGATCGTCTCGGGATGTTGGTCATGGATGAAAACCGCAATTTTGGGTCCGCACCGGAGAATCTGCGACAGTTAGATTGGATGATTTGTCGCGACCGCAATCATCCGAGCATCATTCTGTGGTCGGTTTTTAATGAAGAACCGTCGCAGGGCACGGAAATGGGCTACGAAATGGTCCGCCGGATGAGCGTCGCCGTAAAGAAGCGCGACACTACTCGGCCCGTCACCGCCGCCCAAAGCAATTCCGACCTCAACCCGGTCAACGCCTCCCAGGCTGCGGATGTGGCGGGATTCAATTACGTCTATCGCGATTATGACGCCTATCACAAGCGCTACCCCACGAAACCGATTTTCAGTTCGGAAGACACTTCCAGCGTAATGACGCGCGACGAATATTCCTCCAATCGCCGCGGCACCAACCCGGTGGTGGATTCTTACGATGACACCGCCCTGCCGTGGGGTCTTACCCATCGCAATGCCTGGAAAGAAGTCGCCACCCGCCCGTTTATCGCCGGGACGATGGTCTGGACTGGTTTCGATTACCGAGGCGAGCCGCAGCCACTGTCGTGGCCGGCGGCTGGATCTTCGTTTGGCTGCATGGATCTCTGCGGTTTTCCCAAAGCTGCCTACTACATCCACCAAGCGCAATGGATTCAGAGCCGCCCGATCCTGCACCTTGTTCCGCATTGGAATTGGTCCGGGAGGGAAGGCAAACCTATCAAAGTGATGGCATTCTCCAACGCGGAGAAAGTTGCGCTCATCCTCAACGGCCAGCCGCTCGAAGAGAAAGTCGTGGACAAGTATCAGATGGCGACCTTCGAGGTGCCCTACGCAGTGGGAAAATTGGAGGCGGTGGCTAGCACGGGCGGAAAGGAAGTCGCTCGATTCGCGGTGGAAACGACCGGGGATCCAGTCGCGGTGCAACTGGTCCCCGACCGCAAGACTCTGGCGGGGGATGGGGACGACGCCGAACCGGTGACTGTTCAGATAGTGGATGCTCAAGGCCGGGTGGTTCCGACCGCGAGCCACTTGGTGAAGTTTGAACTCGACGGTCCTGGCGCGATCATCGGATTGAACAACGGCGACGCGAATTGCCATGAACCCGAGAAGGGCGATCAACACAGCGTCTTTCATGGACTGGCCCAAGTGATCCTGCAAAGCGGCCTCGCCGGTCAAGGCAAATTGACTTTGCGCGCTACCAGCCAGGGACTCGCACCCGCGGAATTAGCAATTGAGGTGGTCTCCGCTCCAGCCCGCGCCTCAGTGCCCATTGCCGCGAAGTCGCGCTAAAAACCAGTGACGAAACATGAAAAGACTTTTTGAAAAAGTTGGATGGACGAGCCTCGCGGCGGTTTTGCGGCCCCGGCTGCACCCTATGTTCAGGTCCAAATCATTGGATTTTCGAATCTTCCTAGTTTTGGCCGCATTAATTCCGGCGGTCATGGCGGGCGCGGCACCTGAGACCAATGGAACACGGACTATGCGATTCGACGGGGTGATTTCCGAGCATAGGCTATCATTGTCAGAACTGGGGGATAACCTTCCTTCCGACTGGTCGGAGTTTGCCTATCTCGTGGTGGAAATGCGAACCAGTTCGCCGCAACGTTTTGGGTTGTGGGCTTACACCGCCAGCGGCCCGCGGCGAATGGAGATCAATCCAATTGGGCAGAAGGTTTGGCTGCGCGCCTCCATCCCCTTGCGCTATTTTGTTGGCAAAGATCAATCGGGGACCGATTTGGCCTCGGCCAACAACCGTCGTGCCGCCACCTTCTGGATTTCCGTGTTGGGCCCGTTTGGCGATCTCAAGTCCGTGGAGGCCGTTGGGTTTGGCATGGAGTATCCTGTCAATCACCCAACTATTGAACTGCGCAATGCGCATCTGTCAAAAGTGGATGAAGGGTCTGTCTTTCTGGATCCTGCCACCGTCCAGGACCAATTCGGCCAGTGGGCCTTGGTTGACTGGCCGCGAAAGATCAAGAGCCAGGAGCAACTCACCCGTGAATTAGCCGATGAGCGGAACAGTTTTGAGAGCCGGGACGACTTTGGTTATGACGAATACGGTGGCTATAAGAACACTCAGGCCCACGCAACTGGGTTCTTCCATCTGGAACAGATCGACGAAAAATGGTGGTTCGTTGATCCAATTGGACATTTGTTTCTTTCCACCGGTATCAACGGAACACCCGGTGGCCGGGGAGGCTTCCGTGGACGCGGGGGTCGCAACAGTCCCTCTGCTTCCGCCACTTCCAATGCGCCCACCACCGGGCCAGTCCTCGGCGCCAACGCCACCCCCGCCCCAGTGGTGACCAACCTGACCAACCTTCGGCTCGACTCCTGGGGCATGAACACCGGAGGCGCCGGGCGACCCAACACGGTGATGCTTAACTGGCAATTGAACCGGCGCACCACGTTTCTCGGCCTGCCGGACGCGTTTTCCCAGGAATTTGCCACGAACATTGACACCTCGGCGCGCAGCCAATGCGAACCCAGGCGCGATGACAAATTGGTTCTGGGCTATTTTGTCGGCAACGAACCTCCCTGGGGCGACCGCGAGAGCGAGGTGGTGGACATGATCCTGGCCGGCCCGGATACCATGACCAAGAGTCAATTAAAAGATTTCCTGGCCCAGGGCGACACTCCCGCGCGCCGCAAGGAATTTGTCGTGAGCGCGTTTGAAAAATATCTGGAGACCGTCTGCGCCGCCATTAAGCGTTATGACCCAAACCATTTAACCCTCGGCATCCGCTTCGGTGGTGTGCCCTCGGAGGAAATGTTACGTTGCGCCCGCGTTTTCGATGTTTGCAGCATCAACGGTTATGAATATGAGCCGACCCGGCAAATGCAGCGCGCCTATCGGATTACGGGGCGGCCAGTTCTCGTTGGCGAGTTCCACATCGGTGTGCCGGAAAACGGGTTGGGCGCGGGTTTGGTGCAGGCCAAGGACCCGACGGAGCGGGCCATCGGCTACCGCTTCTATATGGAGCAGGCGGCTTCGCTGGATTGCTTTCTGGGCGCGCACTGGTTTCAATGGAGCGACGAGCCGGTGCAAGGGCGTTTTGACGGAGAAAACTACAACATTGGGTTTGTGGACGCGACCGGCCGGGCTTACCCGGAACTGGTCCAAGCAGCACAAACTACCAACAAGCGGCTCATGGATGTTCACCTCGGCAAGGTTCTTCCCGTTGCCCGGAGACCGATGGCTTCCGACGCCGGCACACCGGCAACGCCCTGGACCCACAACCGGGGGCTTTGATCGGTCGTCACCCCAGCCATGAAGGTCATAGACGAACTTGGTCAACGCTAAACAGGCGTGGTTCGCTTTGGTTTTCCACAGGCACAAGTTCTTATGCAAGTTTCTATTTACAAGATGGGGAGCTGAGGGGAATCGATCCCCCTACCTTTCTTAGATTGGGACGAAGTGATCTGGTGCGCCAACTCCAACTAAAGCCAAAAATCAGTGCGACAAGAGTTG